>ERZ1026876.62-NODE-62-length-63477-cov-68.357589_pt1 | contig 63477 bp, 84 predicted proteins | sample MGYA00380168_ERZ1026876 | MGnify/ENA primary metagenome ERZ1026876 (study PRJEB33269, sample SAMEA4719804) | human gut metagenome | biome: human-associated habitat; feature: organic feature; material: feces | place: Cameroon | collected 2013-10 ... | reverse complement strand
TAAGTTCCGAGGGATTTTAAGTCCCTTGTGTCTACCAATTTCACCACCTGGGCAAGGTGTACTAAAGTTTGCACTACTTCTTTCGAAGTGGTGCCCGGGGTCGGAGTCGAACCGACACGGAAGTATAAGTTCCGAGGGATTTTAAGTCCCTTGTGTCTACCAATTTCACCACCTGGGCAAACTTTAGCTGGAGGCGCGTTTCAGAGTCGAACTGAACTATACGAATTTGCAATCCGCTGTATAACCGCTTTACTAACGCGCCACACTTTGGAGCGGGAAACGAGGTTCGAACTCGCGACCCTAACCATGGCAAGGTTATGCTCTACCAACTGAGCTATTCCCGCATCCGATGTGTGCCATTATATAGATTTATTCTTTGATGTCAACAAATTCTTGTTAATTTTTTTTATTTTTTTTCATGTGTATTAGCTAGTTATGTAATTTTTATTGTTAATCCTTTATACAAAAACTTTGTAAAATGGCTTTTATTTCAGTTTTTGTAAAAACTTAAAACATGCTTTTGTAAATAAAAAAATTAAGGTTCTTCTCATGATAAAATGTTCTTATTGTTGAGGTGTGCTTAATGTCTTTTGTACAAAATAATTCAAACTTTAGTTCTAAAGTCTCAAGATTTTCTAAATTTCAGAATGATTCAGTTGAGTTATCATCATCTGAATTCTCATTATCAAAATCTTCTATTTCTCAAGACATATCTCCTAATGCCATGACTGTAAGTGATTTTCTTAAAATCACAGACAATGCTTTAAAAAATTTTGGTAATGCCATTGTAGTAGGTGAGATCAGTGAACTTAGCAATTACAGACACCTCTACTTTAAAATCAAAGATGAATTCTCATCAGTTGACTGCGTGATGTGGTATTCAGCAGTGCAGGCTCTCTCTTTTAAACCAGAGATTGGTATGAAAGTAGAGATCATTGGCAATAGTTCTGTTTACCAAAAGACAGGTCAGTTCAAACTGATGGCCTCTTCCATGAGGCAAGTCGGCCTTGGCTATATCATGGAGCAGTTACGTATTCTTCAGGAAAAGCTTCAAAAAGAGGGCATCTTCGATTTACTGCATCGACCAATTCCTAAATTTGTAAATACAGTCGGAGTAATCACCTCAACTGAAGGTAGAGTCGTTCATGACATTCAGATGACCATGCAAAGACGAAATGATGCTGTAAACATCATTGTTTACCCTGCTTCAGTTCAAGGACAGGGGGCTTCTAGAACTTTAATTGAAGCTTTGCATCAGGCAAATAATGAAAAACGCTGTGACGTTTTAATTATTGGTCGTGGTGGAGGCTCATTTGAAGACTTATTACCGTTTTCAGATGAAGCTTTAGTAAGAGAAGTTGCCAAAAGTGCAATTCCGATTATTTCTGCTGTAGGTCATGAACCTGATATTGCTTTGACTGATTACGCTGCAGATCTTAGAGCTCCTACGCCTACAGCTGCGGCAGAACTTGTAACATCGGTAACTAAAGCAGATCTGTACTCTTTATTTGAAGAGTATAACCGCAGACTTGATAATGCTGTTGATTCTAGTTTTGATCTCTATCAGATGAGACTTGAGAGTGTTGAAAAAAGGTTAAGAGCCTCAAGTCCTGAAGCAATTATCGATAATCAGAGAAATCTTTTAATCTACGCTATTTCAGTATTAGAACATGCAACAGATGCTCTTTTAATCAAAAAAGCACAGCAAATAGAAAATCTAAAGCATAGATTATCTATGTTTGAGCCTGCTGCTATTGTATCTTACAAGCTTTCAGCTTTATTAACTACAGTTTCAAGGCTTGATAGAAGTATTGATGAGTATGTTTTGAATGCTCAGAACAGATTATCGTTTGATGCAACTTTACTAAATTACGATAAACTCATAACTGATCATCAAAGCAGGTTAAAAAAGAAACTCTCTGAATTAGTTTTGCGTCAGAATAATTGTGATGTAGAGGCAAAACTTGCTAATGCTGAAAAGGACTTTGCAAATGATTTATCTAAATTAGAGCTTTTAAATCCATTATTTATTCTTTCAAAAGGTTATTCTGTAACTAAAGACAGTTTTGACCGAATTGCAAAGGTTAAAAACTTAAATCAGGGCGACACCATAACTACGCTGTTAGATGGTGGAACGGTAGTCTCTACAGTAGATGCGGTTTTAAAGTCAGACAACCAAAAGACTCTTGATAACAGCACAGCAAATAATGACAATCTGTAACCAAGGAATTCATATTAAAGGGCGATAAATAAGTGAAAAAGCTAATCTTGATGATGGGGTTACTAGTTTTATCAGGCACTAGTATGGCTTTAGATGATTCTTCATATGAAGAAACTTTTGCAAGAAGCTATACCACTACCATCATGCATTATCCTAGCTTATGTCAAACTGATGAATTTGCAAAAAGTTGTACTTATTTTACAAATTATTATGTAGGAAAATTTGAGCACGATTACATAGGATATATTACTGACCATCTTGATTTTGATATGTATGAGAGTGATGATTTTACTCAAAGAGAAAGTGCTGTTCAAAAGGTAAATTTAGACTACAGAGTGATCCGTAAATATGGCTTTGTATCAGTAATTGCAAGGGTAGTTCAGAACTTTAAAAATAAAGAAGCTAAATATACTGAAGTTTTCAATATTAGCTTAGATAATCAAAAGCAAATTCAATTTTCAGATCTTTTTTCTGATCCTGAATTAGCTGCCATGATTTGCTCAAATGCAATTTATGACAAGTTTTCAAAATATAAATATCCATCTTTACACTTGATAAAAGCTCAGGTTGAAGTCCAACCAAAGAATTTTATGATCTTGCCAGATGGTCTTGAATTTGAGTTTTCAAGGGAAATTTTAGCTCCTGCTAGTGTCAAGGCCAGAGTGGTGGTCCCACTCTCTTTGTTGTTAGAAGCAAAGCCTGTAAAAAAATGGTTTCATGTTTTAGATGAGAATGCCTCAGATCTTAAGAGGATTAACAGCGTTGATCCTCTTGAAGATGTCGATAAAAACTAAGTAAAAGAGTGAATTTAGCAAGTATTAGTACATTGTACTTAAAGCTTTGTTTGTAGCTTAGCTTTACTGTATGACCTGTTAAGATCATGTTATAATTCTAGAGTATAGTTTTTTAGTGGATGTTTTTTTAACATCGTTGTTTTTAATATCGAGGAACACAAATGCGTATTATCCTTTTAGGACCTCCAGGTGCAGGCAAGGGCACTCAGGCTCAGAACATTACTAAAGCTTTCAACATTCCACAGATCTCAACTGGTGATATGTTAAGAGCAGCTATCAAGGCAGGTACAGAGCTTGGTAAGCAGGCTAAGGCTGTTATGGATGCTGGTAAGTTGGTTTCAGATGAAATCATCTTAGGTCTTGTAAAAGAGCGTATTGCAAAGGATGATTGCAAGAACGGTTTCTTATTTGATGGTTTCCCTCGTACCATTCCTCAGGCTCAGGCTTTAGTAGACAATGGTATCGAAATTGATGCTGTTGTTGAGCTTCAGGTACCAGACGAGAAGATCGTAAATCGTATGTCAGGTCGTCGTGTTCACTTAGCTTCTGGCAGAACCTATCACATCGTTTATAACCCACCTAAGGTTGAGGGTAAGGACGACGTAACAGGTGAGCCTTTAGTTATCCGTCCTGATGACGAAGAGAGTACTGTACGTAACCGTTTAAAGGTATATCACGAGCAGACAGAGCCATTAGTAGCTTTCTATAAAGAGTTATCAAAGACAGCTGCAACTAAGTATGTTGCTGTTGATGGCAATCGTGATGTTCAGGTTATCTCAGACGAGATCATTTCTACATTAAAGAAGTAATATGAAAAAAAGCATTAGCCTTACAAGTGCATTATGTTTAGGTTTAGCCTTTGCAACTTCTGCTGTAGCTCAAGAAGTTTCAGAAAAAGCAGATTCAGCAAGTGCAACCTACGATGTAGCTCAAGCAGATGAATCTCAAGACAAGATCATTCCTTGTCCTTTTGGATGGTCTGTAGAACCAAATCCAAGTCTTGATAATTCATTAAATTACGTTACAGCAGACGGAGCTCTTGCTGTTAGTGTAACCTCTTTAAGTAAGAGTGCTGGTTCTTATGCAACTGCAGAGGCCTATGCTCGTGTTGCTTCAGAACAGATGCAATGCCAAATTCCAACCAATTCTAATATCGTTAAAAATGGCTGGAGCTTTGTATGTCCTAAAGATGGAATCGAAGCTATTGTTTACGGCGATGAGAATGAGTTAGTAATGCTGGCAATCTCAGGCAGAAATCCTGATACTGAATCAAGACTAGAGAACTTCATCTGGTTCTTAGCTTATGAAGCAAAGAACAGATAAGTATTTGTTGTAGTTATATTATTTAAAATTCAATCAGTTATCTTTATTTTTAAAGATTTGTTATCCAATATGTGATCCACTGATTGAATTTTTTATTCATACTCAGAGATGCATATTTCATTCACTTCTTAAATTGTCTTCTCAATTTTTATCTTTTGAGTAATTTGTGTTTTTGATTTATTTACCCCTTCTTTAAACCTTTTCTCTTCATTACCAAGTTTATCTTGAAGATCTTCTTCTCTATTTTGAATATAAGTAATTGTTTTGCTGCTATATACGTTGATTGTGCAGTTACTAAAAACTTGTACTGTTCCATTACAATTTTGTTACAGAAGTAGTATACATATTTATAGAATAAACCTTGATTATATGCTTATTATAGAATAATTACTTGACATAAAATAATCTATAAAATACAATAATAAGCGTAGGGAGGTTGATATGAAAAAGAAACGTAAGCAATCGTGCAAACGTAAATGGTCAAGAATAGAGATACTGATGTTATTAACTTTCCTTTCAACAGTCGTATATCAAATCCTTGACCTGGTATTAAGATAAACTTAACTGCCCTTAGGTTGGAGCCCTAAGGGTACTTTAAGTTTAAGTTAAACTTGAGGTATTTTCAAATGAAAAAGTTAAATCGAACTGAATGGCTGTTAGTTGCTATCATCGTACTTAACGTTATTGGTATCACAATAAAGTTGGTTCAATATTTCGGGGGTTAATCATGAGAGGTGGAAAAAGAGAGGGGGCAGGACGTCCTGCAGGTACCACTGGAGCATACAAAGCAGATGAACTTAAAAAAGACGGTCGTATTGTGATTGGTTGCACTCACAATGAAATGGAACAAATCAAGGAGCTTGCAAAACAGTCTGGTAAAAATACAAGTCGCTTTATTGTAGATACAATTTTAAAGAAGTGAGTTTAAGGCAGTAGAGATACTGCCTATTCATCATCTTTATTCGATGTTGAATTGTTCTTTCTTTTCTGTATTACTTGACTGTGTCCTAGTCCTGCAAAATAACCTGATATTGCAAAGAAGGCATATTTAGCTATATCTGTAGCCAGTTCACTGTAACCATATACGATAGCAACTACTACGATAACAGCAACGATAACTGCTATCAAAATTATCTTTAGCTGACTAACTAGGAAAGCGTATTTAAAAGTTTTAGAGTGAGCTAAATCACTGTTTGCCTGTGCTTGAATAGAAGCCAAAGCGATCCTTTCATTAGATTCTATCTCAGCTTTTCTGTTAGAAGCTTCTAATCTTTTAACTTCTAAATCACTTTGTTGAATGTTAATGAACTCTCTGAGAACAGATTCTTCAGATGTACTATTATTTTGCGTTTTAGGTAAGTTGCTCATATTTACCTGCCTGCACAATAATAAGGGGTTTTGTAAACAATCTTAAATTGACCGAAACCTTTATCTTTACCAATTTTAGGAGGTATAAAAGTGACTGTTTTTATATTATCAGCATCTTTAGAGTTTATAACTTTTAAAAAGTTCTTAGAATTAAGAAACTCTTCTTTTTTAAGCACAGCATCTATATTCATTCTTAGTAATCCATCTGTTTAATCCTGTTGTAATCATATCAAATTTTCAGCAGGTGAGATACTGCCTATTTCTTAAAGTAATCTTTTGTCAGTTCACTAAAAAGCTTTGGAGCATAGTCAATAATAATTTGAAAGGTTAGAGCGTAACCATTATCTTCAACAAACTCTTTTAACTTTCTGAGAAATTTAGGAGTTTTAATTCCTGCGTAAAAGGATAACCCTTTGACTGTAATCATTGGATCTTCAAAACCTACAGAATACTTCAAATCTACAGACTTTCTAACACTTACTCCATCAATAAAACCTTCATCAACTAAAACCTTTAAATTACCAAGATATAGTTTACGTCTAAGTTCAGTTTCTTCTTCAAGTAAATCAGGATCTGTGATTTTGTCCTGCCATGAAGTATCATTGCCTAGGTTTTTAACAAACTCAGGCAATCTGTCTTCATCAATAGCTTTCAACAGTTCACGTAAGATGTTGTAATCAATTCTCATTTTAATTTTACTTTGCTACAGAGTTGAAACGTATTCTACGTAAGCACTTTTAATTTTACCATCTTTAGCTATGGTTTCATTTAACTTAAAGTTGAGTGGTTGTCCTTGTTCGCAGTATGTCCAAATCAATTTAATCTGTTCATCTGTTAAAGAGCCTTCTTCACAATTTAAAGAAGCATCAACAGTTGCATTTTTTTTGTTAATTGACTTTAAGTGCAGTTTTATGTAAGGGTAGTGCAGTCTATCAATAGATGTGACTAAAAATTCACCTTCAACAAACTTACTTGCTGATGGTATAACATCTTCGTCAGGGGTTTCTTTAATTCTCTTTATATCGTTTACATTATAACTTTCGCTGTTAAGCTCAATCCTTTCCACATCAGCTGTGTTCCTGATAAGTTCATTAGTTGCTCTGATTTGCTGGTTACTTACATCATCAAGGATCAGAGATTTAATATTCTGATAATCCTGAGAATTAACAAAACCTTTGAATACATCTGACTCTGACAATTTCATCAAAGCTTCAAATTTAGCATTAGAACGTTCTTGTTCTAACTGTTGTTTTTTTATGCTGTACTCGGTCCATGTTTCATAAAACTTTGGGCTTTCATATATAGCAGCTAAAATAAAGAAAAAAATACAAATTTGACAAGGTTTCATTGTTTTTAATTTCTTAGCTAGAACATTGATGAGTGGTTTGGTGATTTTTAATATAACGTCAGTACATCCAGACTGAATCGAAATGTAAAACAGGAAGTTTTCTTTGTCTGTTTTCTGCAACTGCCTGTAAGGATTTTTATCCTCTAGAATAAATAAAAGCTGTCTGTTAAAAATGCTTTGAAAAGAAGCTATGCCTTCAGCAAAATCAGAGCGTATAGAACTATTGTAATTAGGTCCATAGATCTTAAATTCAATATCAGCTAAATCGAGATTTTCTACATCAAAGTTTTTCCAAAGCTTATCAAGAGTGTCTTCTGTGACGCCTTCTACATCAAAGAAACCATTAACTTGTGTCCAATTAACTATTTTTGTATCAGTCATAAAAGCACCTCAATGTTTCAATTTAATAATACCAAACCAAAATAAAGCATACTGTGTTTAGCGTCACTCATCTCTCATCTCCAATTTATCCATCACTGCAAGACGGATATCTTCGTAAAGGTTTTCTTTGTCTTCAATCAGAGTTTTTAAATTAAAGTGGCGGTTAAGTCTCTTGTACCTGCGACCAATCCATTTTGATTTTAAAACATCCAGACATGAGCTTTCTTTGATTACAAATTCTTCAATGAGTGACTTGTAGTATTTATTTTGCCCACAGACACCATTTAAAGCCTCGTCAAGGGCTAATGCCTCATCGTCACGTATAGGAATATACCTCTTATGCTCGACAGGCTCTCCTGAGTGAAATTTAGCCCCTAACCAACAACGGTAGTTTTTCGGATTATCAAGATCAACTCTTGCCCAGTGTCCAAACGCTTCTACCCACGCAGGAAAGTTATATCCTGTCCTGACTGAATTTAAAAACTCGTAAGATAGCTTTCTTATGCGCATAGATCACCTTTTATAAACCAAAATTTACTAATAAAACATCACCGCATTACCGTTGAAATGGAGAGGAACAGAACCACAGGCACCGTTACGGTTCTTAGTAACATGACACATTGCTTCTGTGTTATTGCGGGTAAGCAGCATAATTAGATCTGCATCCTGTTCAATCGCACCTGAATCTTTAATGTCTGAGCTTAGAGGCGTCTTCTCTTTTCTCTGTTCGATGTTACGGTTTAACTGAGCAAGACCTAAGACAAACATCTGATACTGCATAGCCATTTCTTTTAGCTGTCTTGAAATCTCACCAACACCAACGGCTCTTGACTCAGCTTTATTTCGTATTGGCATCAACTGAATGTAGTCTAGAAGAATACCTGAGACACCACCGTACAGGATGTTAATCTGATGAACAATACGATTTACATCGTTGATGTTTAGTGATGTTTTATCACAAAGTAGCAGCTTAGGTGCACCGTTTACTGTCTTACCAAAGGTATTTTGTGATTTAACGATGATGTCATGCCACTGATAAGATTCAACTCTACCATCAAGTAGATCAGTAATATTGACCTTACCAAAGCTTGAAATCATACGCTGCATAACCTGAGCATTCTGCATCTCAAGTGAGAAGAGAATAACAGGATAGTTCTTACCTTCGGTATCAGCCTGGAGGATGTTGCACAGGATATTAGTTGCAAATGCTGACTTACCAACACCAGTACGAGCGCCAATAATATCTAAAGTACCAGGACGTAAACCTTCGATAACAGCATCGACAGCTGCAATACCAGTAGGAATGATCTTATTGTTTACGTTACCGTCTTTAATGTTATAAAAGAAATCCATAGCTACCTTAGCTGCATCTACCACGTCAACCTGTTTTATATCAGCTCTCTTATCGAGGATATCGTTTAATCCATCCTGTAGTTCTTTAGGATCAAGGTTGATGTTATCTACAAGATACTTTTGAGCATCATTGAAGTTTGCAATCATCTGACGTTTAAGAGCGTACTTGTGAACTGTCTTGGCTAACTGCTTGCTGATAGAAGCTTTCTTTAAATCGTTTTCTGCAATATTAGTCAGTACATGATGGAAGTTGTCATAGCCGTTTTCTTTCAAGAACTGATTGATAGTCAGAACATCAAGAGAACCATCCTCACAAATCTCTTTGTTCTCAAGCATCCTTCGACAGCCTTCATAAACCAGCTGACGTTCAGATGATGAGAAATCCTCTGCTGACACAAGATCAGCAATCTGAGAATAAACTTTGTCACCCTGGAATATTAACTGAGCTAACAGGGCATTTTCATCGTCAATGCTTGCACAGTTATCGATAGTTACGTCTGACATTAAGCACCTCTCTCAAGAGCTGTAATAGCATCAGTGATGTTTCTCTTCTGCTCATCTGGATTGATAACTGTCTGAGCTTTTACAATCTCAAGTGACTGGGTTTGTACAGGTATTTCCCATTCAGTAAATTTACCTTCACCGTAAAACTCGTTAGCAAGAGCAGAACAAGCATCATGCTCACCAATGAACACACACTGCTGTGGTGTACTCCTGTATCTTGATGTCTGTATCGAATATCTCTTAGCCTCATCAAGCATTGAGTACAGTGGACAGTTAACATAGTTTTTTACAAATTCTTTCTTAAGGAACGGTTCGTCACTGTCATTAGTCATGCCATATTTCTCATGAGTACCACAGGTGATATAAAACGCTAAACTAGCTTTTAAGTCACCAAAGACATAGTCAGCTGATGAGCTGTAGTTAATTGAGATCCTCTGCCATAAGTAAGCAGCTTTACTCTCAGCCTCACCCTTAGACATACCATCTAAGCGAATGTAGTCACACAATGTCTGAAACGATGGTTCTGTTGGTGAGGTTAAGGCAAAGTATGCTAAAGCATCTGTTACCCGTTGAAGATCATAGTTAATAAAACGATTAAAGAAAAAAAGAGTAGAACTCTCATCAATCTTGTAATCATGTTTGTAAAACAGTTTAAAAGCATTCCAGTTATCACTAAATTTGATATAATCATTCTTGTTCATAAGGGAAAACCTCCCCAAAAAAAATTTGCTATAAATCATTCAAAGGCTACTGTCACAGGTAGCCTTTTTAATATTTCAAACTGGCTAAGAAAGCCTGTCTTTTTTCTGTAAGATCTTCCTGATTGATTTCTTCAGGATGAGTTACGACATTCTCGAGTGACCTTAGCACCCAAGAAGACACCAGCTCACGCAGACGCTTCTCACTCTTGATGAATTTAAGCTTGTCATTCTGCCTATTCCATTTCAGCCATTTCTCTGACTCAACGAACGAAGAGACATTTCTTGCCTCTACATTTCGTTTTGCAAGTTTCATAATTTCTTCAGTAAAAATGTTCTGAAGATATAGAGCATCGTTTTCTATTTTTTCGATAGAAAATTGTGTGTGTGATTGAGAGGAAGATGTGTTTGTTTTTTGATCATTACTAATATCATTACTAATATTCTTTTCTACATATATAGAAGAAATTTCGTTTTCTGAACTTTCGGTAGTGCAAGAACTGAACGATGGTTCTTCATTATCTGAACTTTCGATATTTGAAATTTCATTATCTGAACTTTCGATTTCTGAACTTTCGATATAGACATAATTGAGATATCTTATTTTGCTATGAGATATCATCTTAAATGACTTAGATAAGATCTTTGCTGAAACTAATAGCTTTATAGCATCAGAAACTGCATGAACTGAGATACCTAATTCTTGAGCAATATAAGCGTTCGATGCAAAGCAAGGCTTTCTCCAGTTGGACGATAGTCCACCAAGGCGACCTAACACTAACTTCGCTATTGGAGTTAGCAGCCGACTTTTTGCTAACATCGGATCAATAACATTGATCTGTTTTTTAGTCATATTTAGCCTTCAAAAACATTGAACCAGATCTGCTTGTATGGCTGTTGAGTTCTAAAAAACATTGCCCAACCAGCTGGAATACCTATCTTTTTCCATTGGTAAACGGTTTGATACGTTAAATTACATTCTTGTGCGAGTTTAGTTATTCCAATTTCTTCAATGAACTTAGAAGACGAAAGTATGTATTTGTCTGTTTTTTTTCTTCTCATTTAAGAAAACCTTGATAAATAATCCTTAAATACTTTTAAATAAAAATTTAATGTAAGCGAATTAAAAAATCAAGTATAAATTTTTAATAATTATTGAAATAACCTAAAATTCAGAAAAAGTCATTTTATGAGGTGTTTACGATGGATAAACTTCTGTCTTTTATTGAACGCTTTAAACAAGCTCAGAAACAAATTGGAAAATCAAATTCTCAAATTGCAAAAGAAATAAACGAAACACCTCAATATCTTTCTAGATGGCTCCACGCTAAAAGTGCTAAAAATTTACCGCCTGCAGATATCATGTCTAAAATTGCTAAAGCTCTTAACGTGGATCTTCTTTGGCTAATTTCTGGAGAAGGGCAACAACAAACTCATAGTAATATCCTAGTTTATGAAAGCGGTAACCCGATCCCTCAAGGCTGCGTTGCTATTAAAGAATACAAAATTGCTTTTGATTGTGGAGTTCTAGGAGGAGATAGTGAGCCTTCTTATGAAGAAATCACAGATTCGGTTCCGATGATATACAACAAAGATTGGTTTAATTCTATAGGTGTCAACCCTCAAAACTGTAAAAGATTCAAAGCTCATGGTGATAGCATGTGTCCCGTAATATGCTCAGGTGATAGTATTCTTGTAGATTGCTCTTATGAAGCTAGAACGCATATCGATAACGGTCAAATTTATGCTATATGGTATGATGGCACACTTCTTTGTAAAATTCTGACTAAGAGCTTTTCAGGCGGTATAACAATCTCATCTGTAAACTCATCTTTATATCCTCAAGAACAGCTTAACAGTGAGGATGCGAAAAGACTTATCATTATAGGAAAAGTAATAGAGAGATCCGGAAAAATTACAAATTACCAACGTTAAGGTCGTGTTATAGATAAGCCTGGGTGGTGGGTTATAAAAATTTTGACATTACGTTTTCAATCTTTTATAGTTTACAAAAGTAAACGTTCACAAATAACAGCGAGGTAATAGAATAAGACGAGCTGCCAAGGAATTATCTAATGCCAACTAATAACAATCAAATAGATAAAGATAATTCAGCTAAAACTCAAAATGTTGCTAAGCTAAATTTGACACGATTTTTTTTCCTTTCTATAATTCAAAACATGATTGACATAGAAAATATTTTAAGGGGCAAGGCTAAAATGAAAAATAAAATTATAAACGAAGGCTGGAATGGTTAAGTATTTAAAACATTTTTACAATAAAAGAAAATTGGGATTAGCGATTGCATTTTCGCTAATCTCTTTTTTTATAGCTATAAGTCTCTTATTTAAGGAATATCAGCTTCCTGTAAAAGTATCAGAACTTTCTTTAAGAGATTGGGCAACAGTTATCCAACTTGCGATTGTTTTAACTACTTCAATAATAGCTGTAGTAACAATTACTGTTGCCAGAAGAACTTCAAAAGAAAGGGCAACACTAGACGTTGTACTCAGCGATTACAAAGACCAAAAGTTAGTCGACGCTAGTAATAAAATTTTTAGCTATGTAAGAGAAGATAAAAATAAGCTATTTGATATATTCGTTAATAAAAAAGAAAAATTCACTACTGAAAGAGGCTCTTTATTATTGGTATTAAATAGATACGAATTTTATGCGGCCGCTATAAATCATGGTATCTTAGATGAGAAATTATTTAAAAGGCTTCATTGTTCGAATTTTATAAAACTTTGGGATGCTGTTTCTCCTACAGTCATGGGAATTAGAGATAAGGAACGAAAGGATACACTTTTTAAAGATTTAGAAATACTTGTCCAAAAATGGAAAACAGATCCTTTAAGTGTAAAAGATTTATAATTCATGGAATGAATAGGCGGAGATAAAAAAATGAGTAGTTCTTATTGGGCTTCAAGTAAAATCTCCTGTTGTAATATACAAAAATGGAGGCTTTGCCTTAACCCCCCAAAAAAAACAACCGTGTTATGCAAAATATTGTTGATAATACTGATAAGTTAGCAAAACTCTTATCTGAGTCAAACAAGTCAAAGCAAACCAATTCATCAAAAAAGACTTTAATTTAAAAGCCAGTACTACAATACTGGCTTTTATATTTTAGATTACTACATTAGGTGTTTTACCAAGGATCCTTAAAGCATACTCATACTTCGATTCACTTGTACTACCTTTACCGCATAGCATTTGGTTCATCTGGGCTTTACTGATACCAAGTTTCTCAGCCATTTCAGTTTGCTTTAAGTTTTGCTCAAGCATTGTATTCCATAACAAGAAACGCAACTGCATTCTAATAGGAATATACAAAGCCATTTTACCTTCGCAGCTTGTCTTTGGCAGAGGTATTGGCTTGCGGTTCTTACGATAAACTACTTCGATGTAAGCTAAAAAAGCATCTGTTAATACATTCTCAGCATCTTCAAATGTCTTTTGTGGTTTTGTAGAGAAATCAAGATCTGATACGTATCCTACAAAGCCTTCCTGTGTTTCTTTAATTTCGTATGCATATAACATATAATGAACTCCATGAGGTGATTACTGAGTGCCAATAAACAGCCCCTTTCGAGGCTGTTAGTTAACTAAGACTCTTTACTTTTGCGTGGTCTTTTTTGACGCTTCTTTGTGACTTTGCAGTTAACTTGAACTTTGAGAATTACTAAGTTAACTTCAAATTTCACTGTCTTTACTTTGACAGGCACTTCATATCACCTCCTTGATTATTAGTATAGCAAATTATTATACTTTGTAAAGTAATTTATTAAATTATTTACAAATGATTATTTCTTGGTTAATATTGCAATAGAAATTCATCGCTTACGGTGTCGGAGTAATCACGGCTGTAAGCTCCCCCCCCAGTGTTCGCACTGGGGATAGTTTTCTTAAGGATATGATATGAGTAATGTTTTGCCTATTGATGTAGCACAGTACATCATAGATTTTTTTAAGAAAGCAAATAAAGACATCACAACCATTAAGCTTCAAAAATTGGTTTTCTATTCTCAGGTATGGTCTCTAGTCTGGGATGATGAACCATTGTTTGATGAAGATTTTGAAGCATGGGTAAATGGTCCTGTTGTCGTTTCATTATTTCATAAACTAAAAGGCTTCTATTTTTGTCCCTCTGAAGTTGTATCTGCTAATATTGAAAGATTATCATCTAATCAGAAAGATACAATCGATCATGTAATTGAATATTACGGCTCTTATTCTTCATCTGAATTAGTTCAGTTAACTCACAGTGAAGATCCCTGGAAGAAAGCTAGAACAGGTCTATCTATAAACGAACCTTCACATAATATTATTCCTAAAGAAGAAATTTTATCTTTCTATATGACACAACAGTCAAATGAATAACAAGAAACGACCTAAGAACATTCAGCTTTCAAAGAACAAGAATGCACCTGTAAGAACAAGTATTAGAGATTATCCTATTGGATGGAATTTTAAGTTTATAGAGCTTGAAGATGAATGTTATAGATTTAAACCAATTCACTTCCTGAGATATTACGATGAGCTCATTACTCGTTACGAAGGAAAAACAATCTCAGAAATTGAGAGATCCACACCTCATACCCACAATTGGGATTCAGCTGACAAATTAGATAAAACATTTCAAAATATCATATCTAAGAAACATCTTGAACAAGAGCAAATCATGCAACTTTCAATAGATGGTAAAACAAGAATATGGGGATTTGTTAGGGGTAACATATTTCACTTTCTTTGTTTAGACAAAGAGCATAGCATATACAAAACTAAGCTCAAAAATACATAGGTATATCAGTCGCCCCTCCAAAGTGAGGGGCTTTTCTTACTTACTAAAAATCTCTTTCAAGATATTAAAGCACTCATCTCCCTCTTTGTAACGCTGTTCAATCAGTTCTTTAAGCTTCATAGCCTGTAACTCTGATACAGGACGTTTGCCATTCTCCATAATAGAGATGTAATTACTGCCAACACCAACTTTCTCACCTAGTTCACTGGTAGTTAAGCCCAGTGCCATTCTTAAACGCTTATATAACTTTCCATCCATGATTTAATGTCCTATAATCGGAGTAGGTGGGGCTCTCACCCCACCTTGCTTTCTAGCTTAAGTGCTTAAACAGATTATAAAGTTGCCAAGCCTTTTCTCTGTTACTTTTGCTAGAAAGTATCCAAAGGATTGTTAACATCAAAGTTAAATCATTCTCATCCATTTGAATATCTCCGTTAGTTGAACATCTCTTTCGAGTCCCCGTTCTCATTGAACGTGCTTATATTGTAATAAAATATATTAAAAAAGTCAATAAATATATTAAATTTCAATCAATAATTATTTAATATTATGGGTGATCTATGTCACAAAATGACTAAAATTATCAATTTTTGAATTAAATAATTATTGAATATAAGTAAAGCATAATTTATTATTTACATAACAATTAAATAATAATTGAATGTAGGTAAATAATTATGCAACTAACACTCACAATATCAGATGACTTAAAGAACGACTACCTTGAAGCTGGTAAAGAACTTATCTTTTTTAAGGAAGAAATTAAAAAAGCTAAAGAACTAGCATCGAAGTATCTTAATGTTTCAAATGCTTCTTTAAACAAAGATACTGATTTTGAGCTAAAACGACTTAAAGATAGAGAAGACTGCCTTTATTCTCAGATTTCTGAACAATTAATGCGTGATGTCGTTGTAGCAATGACTAAGGATGAATCTATTGATCCTTACGCTTTAGTTAATAAGCCTTTCGTTCCTTGCGATCCTGTTGAAGCTAAGCCTGTTCCTAAGAAAGAAAAGGCTAAGAAAGTTAAGGTTGAATCTGAACCTGTTAAGGTTGAAGCAGAGACTGCTACTGCTACTGAGGTAAAGCCACTAGAAGAACAGGTTGTCTCTGAATTACCTCCATACCTGCAACCAATCTATAAGAAGGAAGCAACAAAGCTACAGTATGAATGCATTACTGTTCTTGATGGTAGAACCAAAGACCGTATCGCAAGTGACTTCTACGAATTAGATACACACGAATTTGTTGTCTCGATCTCAGATAAAAACGATGAAAGCATGGCGGTTATACGTCTAAAAGATTTGATTTCATTCCACTGGGACAACGCACCTACAGACAAGGTTGTAGACGGATACATCAACCTCTTGAAGGTTATCTTTCAGGTTTCTAAAAAGCTTGTCGTACAGAAACTTGCTACAGCTTTGATACGTCAGTTCATGCTTACTAAAGCCAAGTTCTGTAAGGAAACAAACAACAATCTGAAAACAGCAGGAGAAGCTATTGCAAGCTTCTTAAGAGCTGTAGATGAGGCTAATCAGCGTGTATCCATCAAAGATAACGCTACATCTGATGATCTCTTAGAGGAGCTTTTGAAGAATGTTAAAGACACCAAGCTACCAACAGAAGCTAAGGCAAGCTAAACGGATAGCGATTGATTTAATCATCACTATGGGACTGTTAGCCTTTTGGTTCACATTGTACGAGATTTACGAGGTTTAAGTTATGACATTAGCACCTGAGTTAGAAGAGTTACAGGCAAAACGTAACGCTTACATTTACGAGCTTTTAGACAAGTGTGAGACAGATGATGACCGCTTCACTACCTCACGTATGTTCGGTGTTGGTGGTTCAGATATGCCAAAGCTTATGGGCGAATCTAAATGGGGATCTGCATACAAAGTGTGGAGAGATAAAACCTTTAGAAAGACACCAGAAGAGATTGCTCGTGACAAAGATTACTTACCATTTGCTACAGGTCACGCTCTAGAGAGTGTTGTAGCAGACAGATATGAGAAACAGACAGGCTACACCGTATATGAAGCTGAGAGTGTAGCAATGAAAGATTATCCATTCATCGTGGGTAACTTTGACCGTCTTGTTTACGACAAGCCAATTGATGAAGGCGGCGCGCTGTTAGGAGGTTTGGAGTGCAAGACGGCCGAACGTAATGGAAAAGTCCTTCTAACTGATAAAGACGGTAACACATATGAGCGTACTGAATGGGGGAAGCCTAGCTTATATGACGGCACAATCTTAGTTCGTGAATCAGATGAGATTAACCCTGAGTACTGGGCACAGGTTCAGTACTACTTGATGGTGTCAGGTCTTGAATGGTGGGATGTAGGTGTTCTTATCGGTAACAACGATTTGAGATTCTACAGAGTTCATGCAGATCGTGAATATCACAAGAAACTCTTTAATGCTGCTTATCACTTCTGGACAGTAAACGTACTTCAGGATATAGCACCTGCTAAGAGCATGAGTGATTTGAAAGCTGAGTCATTAGTTAAAGGCAAAGAAGGTGAAGCAACACCAGAGATTTTAGAGCAGCTAAAGCAAATCAATAAGGTTAAAGCTGAGATTAAAACTCTTGAAGCTAAACAAGAAGAGCTTGAAAACAGCTTATGCAATGAAATAGCTGACTACACCAAGATGACATACATGACAGAGGATGGAAAGAAAAAGACAGCTTTCACCTTTAAATCAAGTGTTCGTACTGCCTTTAACGCAAAGCTTTTTGAAGCTAAGAACCCTACTCTTTACAACCAGTATGTTGAAACCAACCCTACTGCAAGAGCATTAAGAATTTATCTTTAGGAGTGACAGATTATGCCAATGAAATTTGATGCGCCTCAATTAAGCGCTAACGTTCAGCAGGTGGCAACACCAGTAGAAAATGAAGTGCACGCTCAGATTGAACCTGTAGCACCAGTTGTAAATGCTGAACCAATGATCAATGAGCCTTTAACTGTTAGAGGAAGTGCCCCATTACCTGTAAAAGAGGTTGATTACCCTGAGATTAACGATAAGGCTTGGGATTTTTGCAACAAGATTTCACGCTCAAATTTAATTCCTGAGTCAATTCGCTCTACAGCTACAGCTGACCATACAGCAGAAGTTTATTTAATGATGCTGACAGGTAAAGAGCTGGGCTTCACCTTTATGCAGACATTAAGCGCCCTTTATATTTTGCCTGGTGCTACACAGCCAGCTTTATACACAAAGGCTAAGAGAGCTTTAGTTCTTCGTGCCGGTGGTGTTTTTGAGAAAGAAGACTGGGATCAGAAAACTTTAAGAGCAACCGTAGTTATTAACCGTAACGGTCAGCGTATTGAACGTTCATTTGGTGCTGATGAAGCTATATCAATGCGTAAAGCGTTTAAGACACCTGATGGAATTGTTCACGGTGCTGTTACAGCTAAAGGTGCACCTACACCATGGGCTCAGGATTTTAGAGGAATGTGTATGACCAGAGCTGTAGCACGTGCATGTGATGCTGCTTATCCTGATGTGCTTTTAGGCTTACCTTCAGTTGAAGAAATTAAGGATGCACAGACATACGGAGAAACTCCAGTACAGACAGTGGTAGAGAGTAAAGCTGAACTGCCACAGGCTGAAATTAACCCTGCAGTAGCAACTGCAGTTAAACCAAGAAAGAAGAAAGCTTCAGCTCAAAAAGAGCCTGTACAGAATGCAGAAGCAGAACTTGAACAGTTTTCAGAACCAAAAGAACCACCATTCGCTTATTAGGAGATTTTTAAATGATTAATTTCGGTAAAAAGCCACAGGACAACTTAGGCAACAACATTAACACAGCTAATTTTGCTCCACTTGATACTTCAGGTATTTTCCCTTTACAGATTGCTCAGGCAACTCACAAAAAGGATGTATCAAAGAAGAATGGTAAGACTTACGAGCAGATCATCATCAATGCGGTGGTGCTTAACACTGTAACCAATGAGCCACTACGTTCACTTTCATTCTCAGTTTTTCTGTCAGCAACTTCACAGGAACTTCAAGATCTGCTGTTCTTTACAAAGCAGTTTGATGCTGAGGGCAACATCATTTTAGATGACTATGTAGAAAAGAGGGGAACAAAGAAAGATGGCTCTGGTGACTACTGCATTGAAGAGTACAAGCAGTTTCAGGGTAAGAAAGTTGTAGCAATGCTCAGATTTACAGGTTACAGCGATAAAGGTAATCCTATATTTGAAAATCTTGGCTTTGTATCTAAAACAGGTCAGAGTGCTGCTGAGTTTAATGCAAATCTACCAGCTTCTAAACATCTGAACGCATGGAATGCTTTCTGTAACAACAAACAGAATTACTTAGATCCTGACAATAACAAAACTCTTGCTCGCCCTGACTATGTACCACCTCAGAAACAGCAACAGCAGGCACAGGCTTACGGACAGCAATATGCTCAGCCAATGCAGCAAGGTTATGTACAGCAGGGTGCACCTGTTTATGCAGCACAACCTCAAACAGGTTATCAGCAACAGCCAGTACAGCAGATGCAACAAGGTTATGTACAGCAACCACCTGTAAGACAGGCTCCACAAGGTGTAGTTCAGCAGGTACAGCAGATGAACGCATTACAAGGGGCTATTGTACAGAAGGCGGATGATGACCTTCCATTCTAATAAAAAAAAAGTAGTCAAAGGTGAGTATTGGCGGTGTCTCTACTTCGCACCGCCTTTTTTAGAGAGATTGAAAAATGAAAACTGACTTATTTAAACACCGTTTCACAGTAAGCATTATCAATGAAGACGAAACACTTGAAACTCTATCAAGTGATGCTAACTGGGCATCTGTATTTGACGACATGATTAGATTCAGTGGCATTTCAGGTAATGTTACTTTCAAGGTATTTGATGAGAACTTAGAAAGGATAGTTTTATACATCAAAGCATCAACTTTAAGAAAATGCAAACAACACGTATCACTGTTCTTCAGCCTGTTTCAGAAAGTTCAGAACAAATACGACAAAGAAGGTGAAAAGTTCGGATCTTCAATTGCTGTTGAAGCATAGGAGCTGGTTATGGCAAAACCGATGATGATAGGTCACATACCAACAGATGAAGAGATTAAAGAGTATGAAGTGTTAAAGAAAGAAGAAAGGGAACAGCCTTTAGCACTCAATGCCACTGAAATTGAAGTTTCTAACATTAAGAACTGGGTATCAGCTCAGGATGCAGCATCTCTTTTAGGTATATCAACAGCAATGTTTCAGCTTTTAAAAAGAAAAAATAGGTTAAGAGGGGTCAGAGTCATGACATTTGGAAGAAGACAGCGTTTCTTTGGTCCTGATTTATTGTGTGTATTTAAATCAGTCGTGAGGGTGCTATGAGTTTAAAAGCCTTATGTAAGGCAACAGGAATATCACGTAACACGGCAAAGAAAAGATTGCGTGAAGGATGGACAACAGAAGAGATTGAAAGATTTTATAAGAGCAATAAAAGAGTTTATCAGAGTGTAGATGAGAACATTGATGAGCTCTTTAAAAGAATTGTTAAGCCTCTGGGCATGACATTTACTGAATTGCTGCAAAGTTTGGAATTTAACGGCGACAGTGTAGATGTCATGGTCAGTGAGCTTGGTATCAGTAACCATGAATTTAAGCTGATGTGTAAGAAGTATGCACTGCAGTGGTACTTCAAGCACGAAGATGAGATTGAAAAATTACAGGAGTAACTATGCATTTGGAATATAGAGGTCGTGCAGGCAGTGAAAGTATTTCTGAACCTGACGATTGGGTTGAAGTACCTGATGAGGATGATGAGGAATACGAAGAAGATGATCGTGAGTATGACGATTACGATCCTGATGATGAAGTTTGCGATGACAGCTACGCAGATGCTTATTTTGCTAAACAACAGGAACAGTCAGACAAATTTTGGGGAGATTAGAGATGAAAGTAACAGATCCTTTTGGTAATGAGTTTAAGTCAATTAAAGATATGTGCGAGTTTCACCATATCCCTTCAAAGATTTATGACAATCGAGTTAATAGATATCACTGGAGTATGGAGAAGGCATTAACCACACCTTTAAAAGTTAATAAGAATGAAGACATTAAGAAGACACAAGAAGAGAGTAAAGAAACAGTTGCAACTAAGACAGAGGAGACAGTATCTATTGAACAGACAGTGCAAACAAAACTGCCAAAGTTAAATCCCAAATCTTTTAACCTCTTTGGTAATAACGTTTTTGATGGTGTTCTTGTATTACAGGCTCTGGGCTTTGCTGATGATTTTATCGCATCAATCATTGGAGATTTGGATGATACATCTTTAGCTCACATTGTTCGTTACGAACTGAAAGATAAAGCTTGTAACAATGGTGAGGCTTTAAGAAATTTAGAAAAACTTATCAACGCATTTAAAGAGCTTACTTTTGTTAAATCTTTAAAGCTTGATGAGGACTTTGAAGAGCGTGAGCAGTTCAGACAGAAGTTATTAGAGTTCGCTGCTTAAAAGGTACTGCTATGTTTATTCATTACAAAAGCGTTTCTGAACTTGTAAAGAACCGTGAAAAGTATATCGGAGCTGTTTGTTATGAGTACATGAAAGATTATGACTTACCTTACGACCTGGCACTTAAAAACGCAGAGGAAGACTACAAGATTAAGCTAGAAACAATGTCAGGTCGTACTAAGGTAAAGCAGGTCGAAACAAAGAAGAGTAATGACAAATGGCACAGTAATTCATTTGCCCAGAGTATCAAGGTAGGAAAGCAGATAAAAGACAGTAAAAGAACTGAACGTGATTTAACCAAGAAAACAACTATGACTTATGTTGACTGTGACGGTCGTGTATTTGAATCAGCTGATGCTTTCTGTTCTTTTTACAAGATCCGTTTAAGTCAGTTCATGTTCTTAAAAGATCAAAGAGGTTTCACTGTAAGCAGAATTTCAGAGTTGGTTAATGAAGGAAAGATACAACATGTTGATTAAATATGAATTAGATGAAGGTGCTTGCGCTCCAATGCGAGCACATGACAGCGATGCAGGCTTTGATCTTGCCTGTAAAGAAGATCTGGTTTTAGAGCCTAACGTGGCTAATACCATTGATACAGGTGTGCATGTGTTAATTCCTGAAGGTTATGTAGGTCTCTTATGCCCACGTTCTTCATTCAATGTTAAAGGCATTGGTACACCTATTGGCGTTGTTGATGCTGGTTATACAGGTTCAATCAGAGTTGTATTAGAGCCTTTTAATGTAACAAAGATATTTAAGGGTAATCGCATTGCTCAGTTGGTGATTTTGCCTTTACCACAAATAAAGATGGTTGAAGGTAAGGTTATTGGTGTTGATACTCATCGTGGTGATGATGGATTTGGCAGTACTGGAGAGTAATTATGCTGATCAGAAAGAGAAACAGATTAAGGGGTAAAAGATGAAGTTTAAGAATTTTGATATTGAAGATGTGTTTGGTTTCGATGACGCTGAACAGGCAAAGGCATATATAGGCAAAAAGGGATACTATGCAGACCATATAGAAAAATTAGATGATTACATCGAAAATAAAAGTCATATTGATACATTATATACGATCAATAAAAGTCGTGACATTTATCGTTTTATGGTTGGTTGTAGTTATGACTACTGTGGTTACTATACCTACTTTTTACCATTAGAAAAAGTAAAGAAAACAGAGCCTACAGAGACAAAAGTTACTTATAGATATCGACCTTTTAGAACTATAGCAGAAGTTGATGAACTTTTAGCTAAAGATAGTGTAAAGCATTATTGTTTCGTTGGCAGTGGTTTATATCTTAGATACAAGGCTAAACCTAATATTACTAAGCAGATTACAATCACAAATTTAGAAGTAGATACAAAAACTAATAGATTACTCTTTATAAATAGTTTTACTCCTAAATACCTGGTTAAGACTTTTGATATTAAGCTCGCTGGTGAATGGTTCCCTTTTGGGGTGGAGGTTAAAGATGAGTAATGGCGAAGTTAGTTTTAAGCTGTTTGCTTGGTAGTTAAAATTTTAAATATTTAGTGATTGCTAGCACAAAACAGCCTGTTTTGTTTGGTGGATATTTTTGATTAATTGTATTAATTAGCTTGTTGAGTGTTTATTATGACGACTTTTGATTTTGAATTTAATTGGGACTTTAATCCAATGGTTAAGAAAAATCAGGAATTTTTGAAGTTAACTATCCATTACGACAGGTTATTTAACAATGATAATGAAATGGAATTGGCTTCTTTAGCTAAGTCTTGGCAAGGCTTAGCTAAGGTGTTAATTGGTTTGACTAATTTGTCTGTACACGGAAAAATAGACCCCAAAAGCTCAAATGTTAAAGTAACTACCAAAGCTGAATTAACAAAAGGTTCTATAATCACAACTGTTTGGGTTTATGTCAAAGATCTCGGTCTTTTTGATGGTGCAGGAACCGCACTATTAAGCTTTTTTCTGGGGAGATTTTTATCTAATAGAGAGTCGAAACAGATCACTTCTCCAGAAGTAGAAATTGAAAGGCTGTCATTGGAATGCAAACATCTAAAAGACCAATTATCAGATATCAATAAAAGGATGGATAATAAAGACGAACTAATTAAAAGGCAGTCTGAAATTATTGAAGGAGCATATAAAGCTCTCCAATATAGCAACGACCAAATAAATGAAATTAAAGCTACAAGTCAAAAGCAAGCTGACGAATTTAACTTACACTTAAAAAAATTAAACTCATCGGGAAGAAGTTTTTTAAATCCTGTTAATACTGAATGTGAAGTTATTGAAGGTTTGTTGGATAAAAAAGTTATATTTAGCGCTGACAGTGAGACAAAAGAGTTATTTATCAAACAGAGTGAAATAGTAGATGTTACTAACTGTACAATTGAACTCCGTAAATTAGATAAAAAAAATGGATCATGTACTGTCATTTACACTGACCCTATAAGCTCAAAAGAAATTATCATTCCAGCAACTATAACCGACTTGAAGTTTTTTACACTAAACAATGATTATCTGGATTCTTTCGCTAACAGAAGTACCAATGATAAATTAAAAGTCAATGGTCAACTTATAGTTAATGAAGAAGGAGTTCCGATAAGACTTAACATACAAGAAATTTCAAAAATCTCCTAATTTGACTTCTATCTGTAACTGCGCTATTATCGCCGATGTAGCTACAAGCTACCGTGCCTCAAAAACACGACATTCAATAGCGCAGATGTTGCGACAAGCGTCATCTCACCCTATCAATATACTTAGTCGTTAGGCTTAGTGTATCTGCTGTATGGTGAGTGTGGTGTGAATATACTGAATAAGCACCGCTCGACTATTGACGAGTTTTTGAGCACTCACCGCCCAAAAAGGCATTATCAAAAGTAAATCAATAGGAGCCCATCATGGCTAATTCTAATCTTTCAACTTACGACTTTCATAGTTCAAATATCAGAGTAATTACTTCAGATGAAGGGGTAATCCTTTTCTGTCTTTCCGATGTCTGTGTAACGCTAAAGCTCACAAATCCCACAGTTATGGCAAATCAGATAAAAGATGAGTTTGGGTGCCCTAAGTTAAACTTAGCCCATCTTAAAGACACTTTAGGACGTGACCAGGAATTCACCATGATCACCGAGGCACAGCTCTACTTCGTAATGATGAGATCACGTGCTAAGGTTGCCCGTGAGTTCCGTCAGTGGATTTGTAACGAAGTCTTACCTTCAATAAGAAAGAACGGTTCATTCAACCTGAAAAAAGAGCTTGAGTCAATTAAACCTTATAATACTTGGTTCATTACAGAAATTACTGATCAATGTATCAAGTATGGTCTTAATGAATCAGCTATGAGCTCATTTTGTAATATCGTTAGTCGTGCATATAACCAGGGCTATATGATTGCTATACACTCTATCAAGGCAAGTGACTTACCAAAGGATTATGTCACTTTCACTGAAAGTGAAGCTGAAGCAGTGGAGTTTCTTGTTCACTATCATCAGCTTTTTAGACCAGGCTTACTAAAAACATACGAACTTCTTCGTAAAATAGAAGTTCAGGCTGATGAACTGAAACAACAGTTAAGAGAAATACCTATAGGAAAGATCTTTGATGCTGCAACCGCAGCTGACATTAGCGTTCAGAAGTTAAAGAGGTTTAATACAGTTAAAATTCATAAAAATGAACTTGTAACAAGAAGCTAGCAGAAAAGGCAGTCTTGTTTGTTATGCTGTATATACATCAAAAGCAAAAGGACCTAATAACTTGAGCTTCTATTCTAACATGACTGTTACTGATTCATATCCAGATAAAGATGAAGATGGAGATGGAGATGCTGTATTAGTAATAGTTATTGACTCCTGGGATAATTAACGATTCTTTTGAAAATAAGCCATAGAACAAACTATGGCTTTAACTTTAATTTTGTGGAATTCCTTTTGAAGTGGCGATTAAACAGGTACGATCACTTGGTCCACTTGAAATTATTTTTAGTAAAGACGTTTGTTGAAATGTCAAACAAAGCAGATGATGTAAAGATAATATTAAATCCTGTAAATCGTTATCTTCTTCAAGATCTCTTACAACTAATCCTGCTTCCCTTGCTTGTTCTTTATTAATATGTCTTGAATGATTTTTTGAAACTTTCTGATTCCAAAGCAGACTTACAATTTTTTCAATTTTGTTTCCTTGATTAGGAGTATCCTTTAACATAACTCTTCTTAATGAGTTTACTAAAATTTCTTTAGACCACTCTAACGTATTCTGACATGTTGTTAAAAATCCTGGATTTAATTTTCCTAATATCTGTTGCCAAATAACAAGTCTCTGAGGATTTTCTGTGATTTCTTTTACTGCTCTCTCAAATTCGTTTAAATAAGATTGCACAGCAAATTGTCCAAATTGAGGGTCAACTGGACCCAAACTAGACTCTCTTCCCATAATAATTTCTTTACAAGAAACTGCTAGAAGAGTTCCTCCTGACATAGATAATTGAGGGATTATTGCTCTTATATCACCTTCAAACATTGAATAAAGATAATCAATTAATGATTCTGTTGCCGCTACACATCCACCTGGTGTGTGAAGAATAAGATCTAGTCCTTTGCTACGATCCAATCCATGACAACTGATCATAAAGCCGTTTTTATCATCGTCTGATATACCGAAAGATGGACTTGATAAACTTGGTTTTTGCAGCCATCCAGAATAATAGATAATAACGTTCCTTCCGGTTTTATCTGATATTTGATTAACGTACTTACTTCTAAGCAGATCATAAGGGCTTGATGTATATATCTGTTGTTGAATTTCTCCCCAACTTGGCATTACATAACTCCTATAAAATACTTAGAATACTATTGGTCATTATTTGGCCCTCTACAGTATTTTTCTGTTTAAATGGGTCTTCAAATTGTGAAAAACCATAATTGAGAAAACTCATATCTTGTCCTATGAGTCTAAGACCAGATGCTTTTACTCTTGCCTCAAGTTCTTTTTGTTTTTTGGTTTTATTATTTTTTTGTTTCATTTTTTTGCCTACTGTAAACAGAGCATATTAAAATAAAGTAATAAATAAAAAGCAACACATTATATATTACAGTATATCAATTTCTACATATTCTTCTGATAGTTTTGTCAGGAAATTAAAAAAAATGCAATTTTATTTCACTATAAATTTAGGTTGTTGCAACGGCAATATAAAATTAAGCTCCAAAATCTCTAATTTTGGCGCTTAGCTATTCTTAAGCTCCAATTCTGCTTTTATCTTTTTATGAGCTTCTGCCCTGCAGTGATCAACATAATCACACCAATCCTGCATGATTGGTCTTTTCTTCTTAAGAAACTCCTTTTATAGTGTCTTAAATCAAATAGTTAAAATTTGAATGTTTACCAACGTAGTTTGAGAATGTAATATTACTCATTAGAAAAACAATTGGAGAAAGATATGAAATATAGGATAGGTCTTCCATTCTGGAAACAAATATATAAATTGTTTGGTGTAACCTTATCATATCGCTATGATATTTTTAAATCCAAAGAGACCGGCTTAATATATGGTTGTAGTCCTGATATTAAAGGGCTCAACGCAGAAGGTAAAACCGTTCAAGAAGTGATTGAGGCTATTGAAAGTGGAGCTTACGATCTAGTACGTCTTGACTTATATGGCGTCGATGACGAACAGAATCATCCTAAAATCTCTCCTAATGGAATGATAATAGGTGCTCTTTCTTAATGAACGGTTACTACAAGATTGTCATTGAGATCTTAAAAGAACACGGTTATAGATATTACCGAAACGGTAAAGGCTCCCATGAAATTTGGATTAAACAAGATGCTCATGGAAAATTAACAGGTCGTGTTCAAATTCCTACACATCTAGCAGATAAACATTTTGCTCAAAAACTCTTACGAGATATTGGCATTACAGACAAAGTTAATTAGTTATTATAAAGCCTCTATTACAGAGGCTTTGTCATTCTTAGAATGAGTTACGACTTAGATACTGTGCCGTCATCATTTATTGTATAGCCATTTTCAATAAGCATTTCTTTTACAGCATCACGTCTTGATGCGGGGATACTATCAACAGTACGCTTTCCCATAATTACATAACGATAATATAAAGTATTCATTTTAAGCTCCTAGTTTTGCCTTTAATTGTTTAACTTCTTCCTGTAATTCACAAACTAAATCTGACAGTTCAATAATTGCATCCTGATTTTCTGTATTGGATGTTTCATATTGATCTGACAATTCAAGTAAACCATCTGATAAGGTTTGAGGATACATAAGTTCGTTCTTTACTTTAACTCTTAAATCTTCAATCTCAGATTGATCTCCAGAACTGAAGAAGTTGAAAGGGGAGATCACCGCATTGTAGTTTGTGACACTCTCTTCACTGTTAAAAGAAGCAATCTCTATAATTGCCTGTTGTTGCTGTTTTTGCAAGTATTCAAGATTGATAAGACTCTCTTCAATAATGGTGTTAAGCTGCTCTTTTGTAACTTCCTGTTTGTCACCATTCATATCAGTGATAACAAGATTTGTATCAGTGTAATTCAATAAACTTTTGTACAAGTCTATATGTTGCTTATCACCTGGTAACAACAAACCAAAACTGCAAAAGAAGTTGCAGTTAATATCGCAATAATCATTAAAAGTACATTGAGTTTTCAGATCGTAAATCTTTCTTTGCTTTAAGCGGTTTAAAGCATCAGCATCAAAAAGAGAATGGAATGTAGTTAAGATTGTATCTCTAACACTTTCCTGATAAGCGTTAAGCTCTATATCAAGCTCTTTGTTTGTATTGTCAAAGTACTTGTATTCATCTGTATCATCATTGTAGATGATCTTGTTTATACCTAAATCGGTAAGTTCATAAGATTGTGCCATTTCAAAGTAAAAAATTTCATCTTTCTTTTCAATCTTATTTTCTTTTAAACTTATTGTATAAATCATTATAAGCTCCTAAATGCTTGATGTTGCCTTTTCATCTTTTCTTTCCAACGTTCAATGTTTTTTTTGTCGTCTTTATGATTGATTGTGTCTTTCATCGTTTCTACAAACTCTAAGTTAGAAACACAATTATTCAGATTGTTTCCGTCTTTATGCTTGATAAGATGATAATTATTAGGGTTATCAAGCCAAGTGTCTGCTACAACCTGTGCTAGCAAATATCTTTTAACGCCTAATACGTCAATCCAAACGTAAACATGACCGCTAATCGTTTCAGTTTTACAAGGAATATTTCTTTTACAATCGTAAACTTTTCCTTTGTCTGAAATTTTAACAATAGGTAAGTTTTTCCAATACTTCCATTGTTCCATATTTAGCTCAATCCAAACTCGCCCCTATGAGTGACACTAAAGGCTTGTGATAAAGTTAATGTTTTATTGTAAGCAACTGTTCCTGTTAAAGTTTTCTGAATTAAACAGCTATCATTTTCAACGTTGTTTGTTGCTGTAACTTCACCACTATCGACTGTTAATACAGGCTCGGTAGGATAAGTCACACCATAATTGAAATTACCTTGTGCAACTGCTGATTTTGTTTCATCTGGATAGGTTGTAGTTGTTGTTGCAACGTTACCCGTAACAGTTAGCAAGTAGTTCACAGGGTCTATACACACGTTTGAGGGGGATGTGCCCGAATTGAAAACTGTTCTGCCTACTCTGATTACACATGAGCTTGTGCCTGCGCTTACAAATATTCCGCCATAGTGAATATAAATAACTGGTGTTTGTAAAAAAGTTACACCATAATTAACGGTAACATCATCTTGAACGGTGTGATCGCCAGGATTGATATTTTGACAACCAAAATAATGAGTGCCTGACGGTGTAACAGTTTTACTTGTAGTCGTTGTAGTTGTACCAGTTTTACCGCTGTGTGTAATAGTCGTACTGATAGTTCCTGATAATACATTCGTGTATCTTCGACTTATAGCAACATGATACTTAGTATTGTTATGTGTAATAGCTAAAGCACCGCATCTGTAATACCAATGATTATCTAATGTAGCCTCTGCATCATTGTTTACAGCAAACAAAGGTGTATATCTTACTGTGCCGTTATCATTTAAGATTAAACTAGGAGTAGTTAGTTTCGTTGTATGGTTCCAAGTTGAATATGTTGTTCCATTTACATTAAATTTTATGCGCGCCATATTAACCTACTGTAATTAAACAACCGCCGATTTTTACACCTGCTGAAAAATTATGTTGCGCTGAAATAGTTTGAGCTGATGCTAACTTTACATAAGTTGATGTTATGGTTGCTCCGTCACCGTCCTGTATTGCTTTTGTCGCACTGGCACAACTTCCTGATCCTGTAATAAAGCCAGAATCATTAGTAAACTGACTTAACTTGCTGTATGTAGTGTTTGTATCAGGAGGGACAACCCATTGACCGTCACATCTTAGATAGCGATTTGCTACACCCGCAGCAGGCGCAGGAACTAAGCCTAATGAACCACCAGCGTTTGTTGTTGAGCCTTTCATTTCTGAATAGGTTGTATCACTGTTTTTTATAGTAATTGTAAAAGTTGTGCCATCTCCTTTTGTGCAGGTGAGGGTATTCTCACTAACTGATATCGACTTGATATAAGTAGTATTGATTTGCTGTCCTGCACCGTCCTGTGTTGCTTTTGTCGCACTGGCACTGTTACCACTACATTCTTTGGCACTGTCTGCAAGCTTAGCGCTGTCAGCAACTTTGGCAGATTCAGCCTTACCGTCAAGATCTGCTTTAATTGTTTCAGGCAATTTGATAATACCATCAGCAGAACCATCAAATCCGAAACCTGTACCTGTATTGGTTCCACTTGCATCCTGAATATTGATAGTACGTGCGGTTGAAAGATTTACTGCAGTTTTAACGTTTATCCAGTATTTTACGTCTGTAGGCTCTTTGACTGTTGAAGACGGTCCATTTGCTACAGTACATACATAGAGTTCATTGTTAAAGCGAACTAAAGAACCTACATCATAATCAATGTTTGATTCGTAGTTAAAAATACCGCCGTGCATGAAGTAGTACGCAACTTCACCAAGCAATTTAAACAGAGCGTTAAAATCTTCTCGTTCAGGTGCTACACCACCTTCTTCAAGAGGTACAGCGGTAATTTTTCCAAATAATTTTGCAAAGGATACGTTACCTGAATCGACTGCAACGTCATCTTCAATCTTGTTTACATCGGCGTTTTCGCCTAATGGTCTTGTCCAAATTTGAGGCTGTTTACTCATGTTTTATAAACCTTTTAGAAATGTATAGATATAAAAAAAGCGGGATTTTATTTCCCGCTCTTCTGATTTAATTCAGCAATTCTTTTTAGCATCGCTCCTAACTTGCACGGTTTTGAGCAATAACCTTTACTATCCAAAGGCGCTAGACAATACTTACACTCCTTCATTTATAAGCTCCTTATACTCAGTCTTTAAAGCCTCTAAAGTATCTTCATCATCTAAAAGATAAGCTGTTACAAGTTCTTCTTTGATCTCTGCAATTCTTTTATCTTTGGTTAAGATCTCTTTTTGAATTTCTTTTTGCTTTACAGCTTCATTGGTAGGAGGGGTAAAAGTAATAGAACCATCTGTGTTAACTTTTGTATTAGCAGGGCATACATCTTTTACATGGTCGCCAAAAACAGATAAGTCTGTTACCTCTTTGGCACCTTCTTTGACTAGTCGTCTTGCATCGGTTTTGTTATCAACGTTGATGCATTCGCCGTTTAAAATAAAAACTTTAATCATAAATAATCCTATTGGTATGCTCGTAAAACATCACCGTCATCTGATGCATTAGTAATGTTAAAAGTAACAGTTGAAGAGGTAGGAATATAAATATATGCTCCTGATGAACTCTGAACTAATAAATAATAGTACACAGCACCAATGCTATAAGCATGTCCTACAAAGTCATTTGTGCCTGAAACAACTCTTATGTTGCATGAATGACCGCCTGAATGCGTAATGTATAGAGGTTTACCAACTGTTAGTCCTGTAATACTCCAGTTGCCGTCATAGTTTCTTGTAGCTCTTAAAGTAACCTTGCCTGCATCAGCTTTTTTTAGATAAGTGGTATTGATCTGCAAACCGTCACTGTCTTGAACAGCACGTGTACTTGACCATGCTGAGTTAGCGTAATTTACTGAGAAATTAGCAGGGTTGTAGACGTACATGTTTGTGTCGTCATTACCGCCCCATAGCCATGTAGGCTGACCACCCATGCCACTCCAGTTAAAGTTAATATCACCGCCACCTACTTTACGTGGATAAGCTCTGTTATTTGATGTGATATATCCACAGTCGTTTTGTAACTGACTTAACTTACTGTAGGTTGTGTTTGTGTCCTGAGTGGTAAGTGTGTACTTGGTATTATCTAACTTTGTTACTGTAATGGTTTTACCTGAGATAGCGATATTCTTAACAATGGTATTATCAAGATTTAAACCATCAGCATTTTGTTTTGCCTTTTCAGCTGAACCACTTGATTTGGCGTAATTAACGCTAAAGTTATAAGGATCCCAAACATAGAAATCTACACCATTGTTACTACCTAAAAGCCATGAAGGCTGATTTGCCTGTCCACTCCATATTACATTGATATTTGTACCATCAGAACGCTTTGGATAGGCTCTATCTGCTAAAGTTGCATGATCTGCTTCTGTTGCATGATCAGAGTTATTTGAAGCGTTAACTTTTGTGATAGAAACATTGCCTTTACTATCAGCATAGATATTGTTAACAGATCGGACAACATGTTTGTTTTGAACTGTAAGATTACCTGTGATGTTACCGCCTGTAAGAGGAAGGTAACGAGTTAGATCTTCAACAGTTGCAAACTTACGCCAGTATGAATTATCGGTAGGTTCTTTGATTAAAGATACAGAAGGTCCGTTCTGTTTAATACAGAGATAAAACTCATTATTGTATTTAATAAAAGAACCAGTGTCGTAATCAACAGAATCATCATACCCCCAAACCCCACCGTTCATGGCATAAAAAATGGATTGTCCAATTAAGTTAAACAATCCATTAAAATCTCTTCTCTTAGGAGCCATACCACCGGCGTTTAACGGAACTTCAAAGATTGATCTGAACAGTGTTTTTTGATCAACAAAGCCGGCTTCTAAATTTTCATTAAAAATGTCGTTTCTATCGGCATTTTCTCCTAAAGGTTGTTTCCATATTTGAGGTTGTTTACTCATGCTATATCCTCACGAGAAGTTGTAGAAAAGGTTGAATTACCAAAGTTCTTTAAATTTGAGCCTTTAAAACCAAATGTAGGGGTGATTACCTGATAAAATTCAAGACCAACTCCTGCAGGTAGCCAGGGTAAGTTTAAAAGCGCTGTTATGTCAGCACTGGCAACGTTAGAACGCATTAAAAGACGTAATGTCATGGTACTGATATGAAGAATTTGTATATCAGCTTTAGGAAACATTGTATGCAGCATTTTGTTAAGATCTGCCAAAGAACTGTTTCCAATATTAATCATAGCTTTAACGAAAATGTAAGTTCTATAAGCTTCATCGCTTAATCTTAGCTGACCGTTAACTTCAGTATAAAAAGGAGCATGATTAAAATCAGCTACTCGCTCATTTTTTAACTTCACAGGATCAAAGCCAAAATATGGAAGTGATTCGTCTTTAGCTAAAAAGGTGCGACCAGCTGCAACAATTCTTCCCCAGACATCAAGCCCTATGCCTTCTGCTGTAAGAGGGTTAATCATCTTGTTGTAAATCAGTTCGATGTCAGCTTCGGGGTTGATTGATTCCCAAAAAGCGTTAACTAAGTTACAAATATGTTTTGATGCTGAATACTGTGATTGTATAGTTGCATCGATATGAAACTCTGACACTTATTCCTCCTTCTCATCAACAAATTCCAAAATGATGTTGTTTTTTAACAATACTGGTTCACGGTTACATGGAGTGTGAATCATGTTCTCGAAGTTTGTACCATCAGATGAAATAGATATGTTCATGATGTTATTGATATTGTTGTTTAATGTTGAAATGATGAATCGACTTGCATAAATATCTTCGTTCATTCCCACTCTTAACAGCGGTTCATTAGCAATAAGATTATCTTCTAGACCATAGAAGTTGTTGTAAATAGCATCTTTAATAAGTGTCTCGTACTGATTTGGCAAAGTCTCTTTGTCTTTTAAAAGAACTTTAATGTAAATCTGCAATTTCTCAGGTCTTAAGAAGGTTACATCTTCTGTAGCTCCAGTGTATTCATCTTTTACTTTTACAGAAGTATTGCCGTTGTAATCGCATCCTGCAGATACCGTCTCATAGATAGCTCTGGCAATGTCCTGATCATTACCGCCTATCACAGCAATGAATACACTGTGAGGTTTGATACTGTAGCCGTCTACTTTCTTAATTACATTGGTTCTATTACTGTCGATGTAACAGGATAAAACACCATCGCATTGAGATATTCGAGAGTAGATAGCTCCATTTGTGCCTCGTGAATTTAACGCTACAGAGTTGTATCTTCGAGTTTCAAACGCTGATTGTGATTCTTCATAAGAACCTACAGAAGCACTGGCGTTGTTAGTTACACTATCCCAGCCTGCAACAGTAGTTACAATGTTTGTTAATGTATCTGCTCCTGCTTCAACAGGGCCTGTTTCAGAACATTTAAACTGAGCATCAACAGAACCATTACTCTTAATTGTGACGTCTTTCATTAATTCCCATTTAATACCAGTAACTTCAGATTGAATAAGTGAGCCTTTAGGAATAAAGGTGTTTTCTCTACCTTTACAGGTACAAACACAGGTAGAGTTAACAGCTGAATGTCTGGTTAAAAAATAAATCTTGCCTAATGCATCCTGAAACTTACCTGATGCAGTCAACGGGTTAAATTGATTGGCAAGAAAAGCAATTTCAGCATCTTTTTGTGAAATTGCAGCAGTTTGAGAATCAATTAATTGTCCTGCAGGGGTTTCAGGTTCTGTATTAAGCTCAGGTGTATTGTCTTCTTTAAAAGCTTCTTTCCATTGAGATGCTACCTCAGAGCGTATATCCTCAACTTCTGAAACTGTAAAACCTTTTGAACTATCAAATTGCAACATTGATCATTGTCCCATCGTTTAATTGAATTAACATTTGGCAAACTAACATTCTGTCTGTAGTAGTCAGATGGTTAACCTGAGCATCTGCAACTCCTTTAACTTCAAGCGCAGCATCTCTTAATCTGTTTTTTAGAATATCTATTGAAGGCTGTTCTTTTAACTCAAGAGCAAAGTGAGGAATACCACGATCTTCATCGTAATAAGCATCTTTAATAAACAATCTGCAAGCATTAGCAACGTTTTGAGCTATGGCATATTCAGCATAGCAGTTAGCTATCTTGCCATTTTTATCAACAAACAAATCCCATTTATCAGGATCTAAGAATAGAGAGTGCATATTGAGAACCTTGAAAATTGGTGATTAATGAATTATTCTTAACTTAGGTTGCAAGAAAAGTAAGTTAATTTTTTTCTAGACAGTTGTTAAGGTTGGATGATGGGTTAACCCTAAAACATTACTCGATTCAACACCCGGCTACTTGTAGTGTTTCCTTAACACGCTTTCTTTTTTTTGCTTAATTAAGCGGTAATGTTAAAGAGTTGAGTAGGACCTTTAACTTTTGAGCTATCCTCCTCCGTAGAAACAGCATCGTCCTTCTAGAAACGATGAAAGGCTCTTACCGCTTAATTCTTTTAGTTATGTAAGCGGTAATGCTGAGAAAGTAATTTTTTAGCTTCAGAGTTATCTTCTTTGAAAATAAGCAAAACTTTTTCAATAAAGATTAAATACTCTACCGCTTATTAAGTAAGCCATGATGTTAAAGAACAAGGTGGAACTTTAACTTTAGACTCATCCTTCCTTCGGTTGTGAAAATTACAATATTTTCTTATAAGAAAATATAAAGGGGTCTCACGGCTTACTTAGCTTTTTTTGAGGAAAAGCAGTAATAATTGCCTTTCTTTTTGTTCCGTAAATGCCTTTACTGATTATTACAGTAAAATTGTTGTAACGAAGCATGCATTGATGAACTGTCTCTTCAACAACTTGACCTTTAGTCACAATCTCATCGAGTTGAGCTAACATCTCCTTTAGTTTGCCTTTCTGATTGGATCTTCTTTCAAGAATATGATGTAACCCAGAATTTTCATCACCCCAATGTAAATCAATATCTCCAATATGTTTATTATGAAAAGCATTTGGAATATATCCATGCTTTGCTTTTAGCATGTCATTCACAGCTTCTTGATGCTTTGAAATAACATTTAATTTCTGCTTATAAAGTGACTTAAGATCAAGCGATGGATTATAGTTGTTCTTTGCTCTTTTCTTTTCATGACTTGTTGATAAATCAGCTATATTACTTCCTTTAAAATGACCTGACTGTATGTCTCCATAACTGTTAATTAAAAGATGCTTACCATTTTTAATGGTTACCCAATAAGGATTATTAGTGTTTGAATCACAGGTTAAGAAATTAGCGTAAAGCATACCTAATCTGTAAGCTACACCAAGTTTAAAAGCTTGTTCTGTATTCATCAGTTTGGTGTACCCGTATTACCACTGCCAGGATAAACACCATTGTGAGTGTGGGTATGTAATGAAGTGCCAGAAGCAATAACATCTTTCTGTGAGATGATGTCTCCGTTAAATGTAGCAGTTCCTCCGCCTTGAGTACCTGATACTAAAGTTCCTGTAACCTGCACATTACCGTTTAGAATGATTGTAGGAGCATTGATAGTAGCTGTCTGAGTGTTGACTGTAACTCTGTCAGAAGCATCTACAGTGCATGTCTTACATTTAATGTGTACATACTCATCTGTTTCTACTGTGTAACCCTCAGGGGCGTGCAGAACGATTGTTTTGTCCTGTTTTAGATGCACCCAAACTTTAGGTTCTTTAGTGTGAATGGTTGCTACCATGATTGCATCAGCAGGATTGAACTTTCTGAAGCTTGCAGGTCTTGAAGTAGCAGTCGTGGTGCTGTTGACGTTTGATACATCAGCTTTCATACATAAAAACACACCAATATCATTTGGTTCAGGATCCATAATGACAGCAGCAATGCCTGCCTGAAATCTGTAGTGTGGTAATTCCTGATAAGAAGGCGTAGCAAGTGCATTGCCTTCTGCATCAGTTTGAGCAATTAAAGGTGTAGCAATAACAGTCTTGGTACCGCCTTCACCAGATGAAGAACAGCTTTCAATCTTTGCTAAAAAGCCTGTAAAGACAACTTTATCAATCAGTGATCGTATGTGATACTCCTCAGCGTTAAAAGGGCTTAACGGAGCATACATACTCTGAGTACTGGCTTTTTTAGTAGATGTAATTTCAGACATTATACATACCTTCCGCAAGCACCACTCATGTGAGGATAGTAGGCTGTGATTGTAGATTCCCAAGAACCATCACCAGGTAAATTAGATGATAGCTTATGACTTAATTTTGTAATTCGCCATTGGCCTGTGCATTTTGGAACTAGAGTTTTTAACTCAACAAGACCTGCAAATTTAAACTGAGGATTGAATACAGCTTTAAAGCTGATACCATTAGAAGACATGGAAGGATAACCAATCAAACCTGTACTGGCTGTTAGCTTTGGTACAGTTCCTTTTACCGAAGAGCCGTTACTGATTAAGATCATTTTGTCATCATCTATAACAAGTTCAGCGCCAACCTGTTCACATGCCTGTCTAGCCTGTTCAATGGGCGAACCGCTAAAAATAGCGTTTTTAACAGAAGCTGTTACACCTTCATTCTTGAATGTAAAACCAGCAATCTTAGCCTGTTTCTCAACAAAACTTGCAACGCTCTGCGTCCCTTTAACAACATTCGGACCTTGTGCAGTAATAGAACCAAAGAAACCAATACGAGCATCAATTTTCATTTTTATGTCAGGTTGTGAATTAAAATCAGCAACAGCAGAAGCTATAGTTCCTGCAAATACCTGTGTGTAACCGCTGTAATCATCACCTGCATAGATATTTATGTAGTTGTAATTGTGGTACATAGGCATCATTGCAAGAGTTGATATACGTTCCATGACGTCACGAGGTAAGTTATAGATTTCTACAGATGCTTTTCCAAAATCAGGTGGTCCTAATTTCTCAATGTTAGCTGACATACCAAGATCAGAAATTAAGATACTGTTAGATCCATTTTTAAAAGTTCCTTTGTTTAAAGTGATTTGAACCTTTAATTTTCTGATTTTAAAAGAGGATGGTGCAGATGACTGTTTGGTTGTTGCTTTATTGGTTTTAATCTCAGTTACTGATTGTGTCTTGGTTGAAGAACTGTTTTTTAACACACTGGTAGTTTTACCCCAGATAATTTTAGAAGCAAACATACTAGAACCTCAACCCAAGATCTTTACATTCAGTTTCAGTCAGATAAACAAGTTCAAATCTGTCACCCAATTCGGTGTAATTAGGTTGCTTAGGGATATCCGCAGGGTTAATTACATCAACAATGTAAAGTTGACCTTTAAACTTTGAAGGAGACTGAATAATGCCTGTTTTAGGTTGAACTATTGCTCCTTCAACAATTGCCTCATCGTCTACGTACAAATCAAGAAACATGTAATCACCTTTTTGATACAGGTGAATTTGGCAGATTTGATCATCAAGTATGATTTGAAATTCCTGATTCGGTAATGCTTCAACAGATAGAACTTCCATAGCTAATTTCTAATCCACTTTTTAAAATCATCAACGGGTTTACTTAACACACTGTTAAGCATTGATTCAGGCTTTTTCTGTGTCTGTCCTCTTGATTTGCGTTTTGCAATCTTTGTATTGGTATACTCACTCTTAAACTGTCGTACCTCAACAAAGCCACAGTTAACAGTTAGCAAATCAACGCCTGTAGATGAATCTCTGTGATAATCCATCTTAATGAGGTTAAGCGATTTGTATTCCTGATCTGGCGTAATCAAACTGACAATCGTTTCGCTGTTGCTCAATTCCATTAACGCAGACACAGCTGATAAGATTGTTTCAGGTGTTCCTTTAATACCTAAAACAACCTGTATCTCAATAGGGGATTGAGTTTTATTGTAAGAAACAAAAGAACCGTTTTCAGTAGGTGAGGAGATAGCTTTGCTTTCATTTTTAACATCAATGGCAAAGAATGTATTAAAAGTAACAGCTCTCTCTCCGTTATCATCCACAATGTTCCATGTTCTGGTTACCTTTTGCCCTTGGGTATTGCTGTCGCCTGAAAGGCCATTGATAAAAGAACCCAGTCCTGCCTTTTTAGCAATAGCAAAAGCCTGTGAATTCTGAAACCTGTTAACCTGTTTAAAGAACTTTAAGTTATCAAGTTTTCGCAGGCTGTTTCTAAGATAGGGATTTGCTGTAAGCTTGGTAATATCACTCTGAGTAAACATATTACCTGAAGTGATATTCTTTAAACCAAGTCTATCTAATGCTTTGTCCTGATAGTTTTTAAAGTTCTCTAATCCGTTAATAATTCTTACTTTAAAGCCATTTGTTGAGCTGTGAGAATTACTTGAATTTAATACAGCATCATCTTTTACATCAGCCATATTTTTTAACCTATGCTAAAAGATCATCTAGTTATAGCAGACGCTTTGCGCTGCTAAATAAGAGTTATCAAGACCGTTAGCTGTCTGTATTACAGAACGTGTCATCTCAGGAGTTGCTCCATTGATGGTGAAATTGTTGTTAACAGTCTTACTCTGATTAGAAGTAGAATTTGAATTAGTGGTATGGTTACTTACATTTGAGTTTGTAACTACCTGTTGTGTTTTTTCAGGTGTAGGAATAGAAGCAACACCAACCTTTAGATTATTAGCTGTTCTAACAAAACCCTGTAAGGTTTTCTGATCAGTCTGTAGTGTATTAAGACGTTTGTTAGCTTCATTGTACTTACCGGCCTTTCTTAACCTGTCAATTTCAGCAAGTTCTTTTTGCTGTCTTACAAGCTCAACTCTAAAAGAACGTTCAAGTTTATTTCTCTTTTCAAGTTCATTATTTAACTTGGCTACAGAATTGTCCTGAACAGAAGTTTGAACCTGTTTTACATTCTCAATGTTTTTAACGTTGGTTGTATTTGAATTCTTGATATTCTCACTGGTTGTTAAGACATTGCTCTTTGTATTTTTAACGTTATTAACATTCTCTACGTTCTTTAAGTTCTGAATATCAGTTTCTTTCTTTTTCTCTTCAATGTTTGTAAGTATCCTTGTTTGAGTTCTCTGCTCAGGTAAACTTGAAGACTGAGGCTCATCATCTACGATAGGAGCGTCAGTTCCTTCATAAGTGGTAGGCTTTGAAGCATCTTTCTTATCTTCATCATCATCGCTTGAGAAAGGATTTAAACCTTTTACCCACTCGATCATGCTTTTGCCTTTATCGACAACAGAATTAAACATTCCTAAGAATTTATCTTTAACGTAGTCGATAATTTGCATTAGCCAGTCAGTAACGGGCTTAAAGAGATTTTTGAATGAACTGCAGAAATCAGACCATCCCTGTTTTAACAGCTCAGTGTCTCCTGTAAACAGGGCAACAATAGCACCCATTACCATTTCTACAGCACCGAGGATTGCGTTAAAAGCACTTCCTACAGCGTTTACAAGAAACATTGCAGCTTGAGCTAACCCATCAAACCAAGTTACATCATTTCCTTGGTCAAACAGCTTAGCTAAAAGAATACCAAAGTAAGCAATACCATTAAAAACATGCTCTAAGATGTTTGATAATGATCTTAGTGACTGCTTTAATGTTTCAATGAAGGTATTAACTCCTTCTGAATTTTTAAAACGTTCATAAAACTTTGTTATAAAGTCATAAGCTTTTTTCCCAAACTCAATGAAAGGATCCCAGAATGTGCCAAAAAGGGATTGGCCACCTTTTATCCTTACAATCAGATCATCAATAACAAGTGCTAAAGCTACAATTCCTGCAATGATCCATGTAATAGGATTCATTAAAATTGCACCTGCAAGAGATATAAATGCAGGCACCAAAGCAGTAGTAATAACCACAGCTAAGATCTTAAAGAACCTTGCAGCATCCTCTTTATGTTCTCCCAACCACTTGGAGAATGAATTTAAAGCCTCTACACCTTTTAAGAGTATTGGATTAAAAGAACGCATCAGAACAGCTGAGAAATCAGCTACAGCAATTCTAAAGTTAGTTAAAGCCTTTTGACTTTTAACATAAACTTCAATATCCTGTTTTGTGTAGCGGTTAAATGCTGCCATCTTCTCACGCCACTCATCTAACTGCTTGTAGTAAGCGCCAGTCATCTGAGCTACTTGTGATAATCCGCCAAAGTAGGATTTGAACATTGCACCAACAGAAAACGCAGCAGCTAGAGGTCCTGCAATACTCTTAACAAGACCAAGCATGCGATTAGCTGTATTATTAGCTGTCTTATCTAAAGCCTGAGCTACATTAGATGTGCTCTTTTTTGCATTCTCCTCAACTTTGTTCATCTGACTGTCAATATCGCCAGCATCTAAGCCGAGTTTAATTAAAAGTACGTCACCTAATGTTGCCATTTTTTAAGTTCTCTGTTTACTTGCAAAATCATTTGCAATGTTTTCGTTAGTTCTTGCAACATACAGACACTCTAACAGGTTCATAGCATCTTCGTAGCTGTAGTACTGTTCTAGTTCTTGTAATGTTGCATAATGCTCCTGTATTAAAGGAGCAAACAGGCGTGAGAAGTTCTGTGTTTGAATAAAATGAGGTGTTTGACCACCAGAACTTAAGCTTGCTTCTTCAAGCTGTTTTCGTTCTTGTAAGAAGAAAAATTTACAGCAAATACCTCTTTCTGTAATTGCCACAAAGCTCTAATATCATCAAATATTTCAAGCTCTTTTTCAGTAATACTGATGATAGCTTCATCATTCATTCTTACGGCAGTTTCTTTAACAAGGTCAAATAACAGATGATCTACAGTGTCAGGATCTAACTGACCAAAGAAACTGAAGCCTTTTTGTGCTATTAAATTGGTAATGGTACTCATAGTATCTGAACCTGATACGCCTAGTTTCTCTATATCAATGTTGAGTAATCCTGCTTTTGCCAGAGCAATACCAACTCTGATTAACCACTTTTCAGCCTTAATTGCAGGGATTTGAGTTAATCTGAACTTATATTGAGCTTCACCGTCAACGATGGTAATGTTTTTAATCTGTCTCATGTAATAATCTCACCTATAAAAAAAATGGGGCATCAAAACTGATACCCCAAAATCAATATTAGCTACGGAAAAAAGAGTTAAATAGTTGAATCGTTTACATCTTCAAATGTAAATCCCCACTGAGTAGGCTCTAATACTTTCTTTGCATTTAAAATTGAAGGAACCTCTGTCAGGATGCCATTAATCAAAGTAAATTCTTTGCCTAAAGCAGGAATTGAGATTGAAGCTGTAATTGAATAAGTTGTCTTATTTAATCTCTGATTGTTTGCAATATTTCTCAAGTACTCAATAGAATCTGAATCAGCTTCTAATGAAATCTTAAAAGGAATAGGTGCAGGGGTATAACCTGCTGCAAGCTGTCCATCTACACCCATTCTTACCTCAGCAATAGTTACATTATCAGAGCTGAACGCATCATCAGATGCGAACTTCTCAATCTGCACTCCTGAAGGGTAAAGCTCTTCAACTGTTAAGATTAAGATTGCGTTTGCACTAGTAATAGTCTTCATTTATTTCTCCTAAACTACAGCAATTGAAGGCATGGTTAAACGGTGTACAGCACCACCATAGGTGTAAACTAAGTTGCAAGATGGTGATTTACGTTGCTGTCTTGTCTGAGCTGAAGGATCTAAAATCTGTAAGTAGTAGCCGTTATTGTAGATTTCGTCTGAGTAATCAGCACCTAACTCTTCGATTAAAGAGCTCTTCTGAGTTTCAGATAAAGATACACCAGCTTCAATTACGCCATTATTCTTTGCACGGTTAATTACATCTCTTAGCCATGAGCGGATCATTGCATAACCACGTAAGGTGTAAGGTACTCTTCTAACAGCTTCAAATCCTGCCATTACCTGAACCTGCATTGCGTTACATAACCAGATTGAATTTAGATAAGTATCAATCCAGTCCCATTCACCTAACATACGGCCAGAGTATAACCAGACAAAGTTGTCATTACGGGTTGCATAGTTACCTATGAAGTTGACTTTGTGTCCCTCAAGAGCATTTGCTTCGTCTGTATCTAATACATTTGCACCTAATCCATCCTGAGACTTGAATGCAAAAGTAATAGTGCTGTTCTTGTTATCCCAGGCAATAGAAGCTGCTGCACCCATGATAAACGCTGCAACACGATATGAATCATAAACAACAGTGGTTGCTGCTATGTTTTCTGCAATCAACTTTTCAGCAATAATTGATTTACTGTTACTGTCAGCATTTTCTTTAGAGCTATCCCAAAGTACATACAGATAACAAACACCTGCAGAGGCATTAGCTGTAGCCCATTCTCCTAATTCTAAAGCTTCATCATCTGATGCTTCCCATAAAGTGGTGAAGGTAACGAAGTTTTGGAAGCTTAAAGTTAACTTGTTGAAAGTAGCTGAAAGAGTGGTTGAATCAGAACCGTCTGAAACTATACATGAATCAGCAGTAAAGCCCATTGCAAGAGCGACATCACCTGTAGGAGTATCAACAGATACATTAGATGATGATGTACCATTGGTGATGGTAAATGCGTTAGTAACTGAATCAAAAGCAACTGTTAAACCTGATAACTCCGCATCTTCTGAATCAGAATCAAGATCTCTTAAAGCTTCTTGAACCTTGTCAGCTACTTCAGATAATGAAGATGCTGAGGATAAATCTAAGCTTGAAACAGTATGGATTTTGCCTGTTAAAGTTACAGAAAAAGCGCCATTTGAAATCTGTTTTAAAGATGCTAACGCTGTTGAAGGCTTTAACGCTGTACCTCTAACAAAAGGTGCTACACCTGTATCGCAGTAACGATAGAAATACAGAACAGAAGGCTTAATCTGACTGTTCTTGTAACCGCCAAAGTACACCTGAGCAAATTTATATTCATCTGATGTTTCACCAAATGCAGAAGCTACAGCCGAAGCTGATGAATATGAGGTTGGTGCATTTACGGCAAGTCTTGAATTCTTTGAAAGAACAAGACCATTAAAGACCAGATCAGAACCTGTACCTTTTAGAATTCGAGGTACAATGCTGACGATGTTACTTGCACTAATTGGCATTGTATTTTTCTCCTATTTAATAGAATCTACGTTCTTAATACCTAGAACGTTCAAAGAAGGGTCTTGCTTTTCAGCTTCAGACAAAGGGGTAATAAAATTGTTTTTTACATTAACTTCAGTAAAACCATAGCTGTCATAAATACTTTCAGTGGACATTGCTATATGAAGAGTAGTTGACCAACGCTTTAAGTAGTTGTTATCGTCTGATACTATGGTTGTGTCATTTGAACTGTCTGCATAGAGAATATGCATTCCACGAGTATTTAAGAATTCATAAACAACATCTGACTGTGAGAAGTTATCAATTGAACTAGCTCTTAGCATTGCATCCAACCCGTCAGAGCCGTTAGAAGTATCTGCATAACAGTCAATCTGAACGCTTACTTCATATTCAACTTTGTTACGCTCTTCTTCATTTTGAGCATCATATTTGATCTCATTGGTGCCGTGTCTTACGATATTTAATATTGAATAAATAACGTAATCACTTGAATCTTCAGGAAGGGCAAGATTGTTTTGATTGCCATAGAAGATGTTGTTTTCATCTACAGAGGGGATTAAGAACTCATTTAACAGCTCATAGAGTGTTTCCTGTAGATTGGTCGATGTCTTGATCGTGTTCATTGCCTTTGTCTTCAGAAGGAGTTACGGGAATAGATGGTGTAAGTTCAATAGCTTTAATAGTTAGGTTTGGTGCTTTGTCTTGAAGTTGAACTCTTAAACACATCCAACCTGCTTTTGAAAAGTCCTCTTCCACAGCGATTACAAACCACCACATGCCATTACTGTCTTTTAGGTAATCACCACTGCGTGACAGCTGTCTGAATACGCTGTAAGGCTTTTCTTTTAGCTTATCTGATGATTGTAAATATAGCTTTCTGATCTGTGAGTTTTGACCTGCAAGATTAGAGTGATCTAATGCAGCATCATTCTCTGACTGAAAACTGCCTTTAACTTCAATACCGTTCAGATAAATAGCTTTTACAATGCCTTTTACATTCTGTTGCCCACAGGAACGAAAGAGGGTAAAGTTTTCATCTGCAAGGTTAGCGTTAATAGCTCCTCGCACGATGTTGTGAAGATTTAACATGGTTTTGCCTATGTTGAAAAAGTAAGAAAGGTTTCTTATAATTTAGTAAAAGGTGAATTTTGTGATCTACCTGTCGTAGGAAGCAGGATTGGCGTAACAAGTTCACCTTAATAAAAGAGCTTTGTGATTCTACCTGTCTTTTTGAAGCAGGACTGGATGTCATGAAGCTCTTTTATTTTTTAATTGCGTCTGCCTTATCAATTGCATAATGTGAGAATTCTGCAACCTTTCCAGCCTGTTTTGATATTAAAGTAACCCTATAAAAATCGTTATCAATCTTAAGTGTCTTTTGTGTATAGTGAATTATTACCTGATTGCTTGGATTGTGATAGTCTTTAGCTTTTCCTATCTCATGACCCGTCCTGTAGATGTAACCTAAATAAGGTAGAACCTTTAATTTATCCTCATTGATATGGCTAGCTGTTTCTTTAATGCCGTTTGTAGAAAAAATTAACTTATCGCAACCTGTTAAACCTTTAGGCTTGATTATTGGAGTTGTATAACTCTCTTTTAGATATCTCACCACTCTTTTAGTAAGAGACAAATTTTTAACTTTATCTGACTTACTAAAATATTCAAATGTCGGTAACTTATCAGGTCCAACAGAAGATCCTGCACCACCGACAACTTTATGATTTTTAATTGCTATTGTTTGATTGTCTTTAGTTTTACGAAATTCAATTTCTTCATCATTGGTTATTTTTAACTTTAATCCATATACATAACCTAATGCATAAACATAACCGAATATAAAAGCTTTAGCTTTATTCATTATTGAATCTCAAAACTTATTGAATCTCTTAATAACCCTGAACTGATACCAGCCTGAGACGAACTTGATGTTCCTGTACCGTCTTGTGAATGCCCCTCTGAAATAGCTCTATATATAGCCATTGTCATAGGAGAACGAGGTGGAAACCTGTTGTTTCTGGAACCGCCGTTTTCAAGAGTTGTTTGGATATCCTGAACCATAATCGCACCGACCATTTGAAGCGATTTTGTATAGAAAGATGCATCAGCGCCTACGGAGAAATGAACCAGAGATTTAATAAAGTAGTCTTTCCAATTCTTTTCTTCATCTGCGATGGTGTATCTAAAGAATGGTCTTGGTGGATTAAATAAAGTAGCACCTGCAGGAACATGAACACCTTGATGCGATAAATAACCACTCTGTCTTGGTGTTACTCTTTGAACCCAGCCAAATTCTAAGTATTTGCCGTATTCCTGTGTTGATACACCGCTTTCAGAACGCATATCTCTAACACCAACAGCTACAGTCTTGCTAGATTCTGTCTTAAGGTTTTTAACCAAAGATTTAAGCTGTTCTAAGTTAACTTTGATCTTATGCATGATGTGATATTTGTGAAAAATAGCCTATAATTCAGTAAAGCAAGAGTTTTAGAAAAGAATTCTGTTTCTTTGTAATACATTGTCTAGGTCCGAAATATGCGATGTTCTCTTGCTTGTATCTTTGTAAAAAGCAACCTATAATTACGACCAAGACGGTGATAAAAGTCAGAAAGACGGCACTTCTGCTTACGGTTAGGATTTATTCCTAGAACCAGGATGGTGAGTGGGCCGCACACCTATCACCGTCTTTTCATTTCTTTTCTTTCGTTGTTGTTCGACATGAACCACTTCAAAAAAAATCTTTAGTTCTATAATTTGACTTTTTAATGATAGTAACCTATATTCAGTGAAAGGCTGATTTACTACCTCGGTAGCTGAACCGACTGGGTCATTTCAGCCTTAAACCAAAGTTTGAAAAGAGAAAGCCACTTTTCTGTAATTCACCGAATCAGGTTAGCAGTATGCGGTGTTCTTTGGTTTGAATCTTTGTTCAAAATAACCTATACTTTAATCAAAGACGGTAGTGAAAGTCAGAAAGACGGTCATCCTGCTTACGGTTAGGATTTATTCCTAGAGCCCGGATGGTGAGTAGGCCGCACACCCGCTACCGTCTTTTCAATTCTTCTTTGTTGCTTTCTGTTAAAAATATTTTATACTTAAGGTAGAGTAAGAGTTTAAGAAGAGAATTCCGTTTCTTTGTAATACATTGAGTCAGGTTCGTGGTAGGCAATGTTCTCTTACTTTATCATGTCAACATTCTATTCTTTCTAATCTCTAACCTAGTCTTGTAAATCTCCATATTTGTTATTACAAATCTATTGTTGTGTTTTCCATCTTTATCTGTAAAGTTTCTTGTAATAACAAGTTTGTAACGAGTATTGCCTATTGAATGTTCTATATAGAAATTTTTTACATCGTGTATTTTATAGCGATTTATTATTGAACCTTTATTTATTATTTCAGGTAAGTATTTAACTGCTTTCTCAGGATCCTGGTCACATTCACGTCTTCTTTTTATAATATGTTGCAATCCTGCATTATCATTACCCCAAACAAGATCTATATCACCAATACCATCACGATGAAAGGCATCTTTTATGTGTCCGTGTTTCATAGATAAGAGCACACTAACAGCCTTTTCGTTTCTAAGATTTTTACCAGTGATCTCGTTTCCATAAAGCTCTTTAATTGTGGTTGAACTATAGCCTGCTTCATTACCAACCCCACTAACTTCTTTTGTCTTGGTGTTAATAGCAATCTTCTTACCATTCTTAGCTGTTCTAAAGATAAGATCTTTGTCAGGTATGTTCTCATCTTTAGTTAACATGGTCAGTCTTGCTTTCATGCCTAAACCGAACATAAAACCAAGACAGTAGGCTTTAACAATATTTTGAGTTAGTGGAGTTATCATAGTTAACCAATGAAGTTTTTAATGAAGTCACTTTGACCTTCTGTAGTTTTAACAGTCCATGCTTTTAAATCAGGATTCCATCTGAACCTTCTTGATTTAAGCATTGCACGATCTTCTTTTGAAGGAATACCATTTGGTATCAGCATGTTGTTGAGCTAAATCAGCTCTACGCTTTAAAGAAGCTTCACGGGCTTTTTTACGTGCTTCATAGCCTTCATGCTTTGTGATTGATGATGAAGTTTTTTTCTTTGCAACACTAAAGATGCTTCTTGTACTGCTTTTTGTAAGCTTTTAGCTTCATTTGCCCTTTCAGTATCGTTCACAGCACCTTTTAGTGAGTTCTGCCAATACTGAACATTAGCAATAGCTTGATATACTTCTGTACCTTTACCATAAGAATTTCCTTTTGGTGTTTTAAGATCCATTAGCTTATCAACAACACTGTCAGATTGCTTAAGAATATCTTGAGGTGTTGATTGAGAAAAATCTATCTGAGCTTTATCTGTTTTGTTATGTAGATTTTGCTCAAAAGATTTTTGTTTTTGTTGATTATTTAATTTTCTTTGTTTAACCGCATCGTTATGTTTGCGTTCTTCAGATAATTTACTTGCCTTGTCAAAAGGACCGTCATTGTAATCAGTATCAAGAGAACCAAAAGGCTTGTTTACAATGTCTTGATAAGATGTAGTACCATGTAACTCGTGACTAATATCAACTGTTGCTATTCCATCTGTCATTCTTTTGATTTTTGCAACCACATCAGGATTTTTTAACTGAGCAATAAATTGTTTCTTTTCTTCATCTGTTAAGTTGTCTAATTTGTTAATCTGTTCTGCTGAATTTTTCTGATAACGTTGCATGTACATATTAGAACGTTCAGCAATCTTTTGTCTTTCAATATCTTTTGACGTTTTATTTGTAAACCCAATCTTTTGATTATTCATCATGTCAGATTTATGGTTCATACGGTTAACATTCATATGAGCGCCGGCCTGTTCATGACCTCTTTTAACAGCTGAAATATGACGACCGTTGAATTTACCGCCCATGCCTCCTAATACTTCACCTGACGCAGTATCAATCAGTGCAGGACGTCCTTTATGACCTTGACCGTTAGGATGTACAGTGATCCACTTAGCATCATCTTGAGCTAGTTTTTTTTTCTGACGACCTAAAGCGTAAAGAAAACCTTTCATAAAGGCTAATTGAAGAGGAGTAAACATATTTGACCTATAATAAAAATGACATCTGATTAAAAGGATGAGTTACGACTTAAAGGATGAGTTACGACACTACCCAAATGGGTGGTTTATCTTGTATCCATAAAATCTACCGCCTTTGGTGCGAGCTTTGAGCATTTGCCATGCCTGTTGACCGCACAATGTCTGATTCCACCAATCAGCGGTATCTTTGTTTGACTTAAACAAATCAAAACTTGTATTTACTGAACCTTGTGATGCAGAAGTTACTCTTCCTGGCTGTCCATTTTTGTTCCACAGCTCTAATGTAGCTAAATGACAGGTGACAGCATATAAAAACGTTCTGCGTGCGTAGATGTCGTTTTCAGGCTCATATTTGAAGCATGAAGAGCTGTCATCATTACCATACAGCTCGCAGGCATCTTGAAAACACATTTTTAAAGCTTCATCTGAAATATCAGCCAAATGCTCATATCTGCATCTAAAAACATCTATATCAAATTCAACTTTCATTTCAGATAAAACCTCAATCAACAGGGGAGCTTAAACTCCCCATTCATTACTATTCTTTTGCTTCTTCAACTTTTGCGTCTTTAGGAGAAGCAGGATCAAAACCGCCTGATGTCTGTGCGATCTTGTCCTGTACAGTATCTGACTTCATCTCATTCTCATTTTTGATTTCAAAAACACTTGGTAAAAAGCCTTTTGCACCAATAAACATGGTTTCACGTCCATGTAGAGCTTTAATAGCTTCCCAGTCTGTTCTTGATAATGTCTGATGTACTCCATTACCAGACTCAGTTAAGATGCCTTTTCTCTTACCTCGTAAAACAGCATCTGTTCCGTATAAAACTACAGATTTTGTTCCACCTGAGCCGTTAGGAATATCATCAAACTTGTGGTTATGACGTAAGCAAACAACAATATGAACAACGTCTGCACCTGTTAACTTCTCTGTCTCAGTTTTCTTTTTAACTGCCATTTATAGTCTCCATAAATTAAAAAAGGCGGTAAAAACCGCCTTAAGAGATGAGATTGAAAAACTAGATACCCTTCATGATAGCAATCAATGAAGGACGCTTAATCACAGTACCAAAGGTAGTACCGATAGCTTTCTGTGAGAAGTGTGATTCATGAGGAATTAAGCGACCTAAACGATACTTCTCTGAATAAGAAGGCTGTGCTGTAATATCGCCATTGTACTCAGGAACAATTAAGTACAATGTTTCACCTGTAGTATCACTTAACTCAGGAACTACCTCAATCTGAATGTTTGGATAGTTCTCAAGTAATAAGCCTTTAGCAGTCTTACCAAACTGAGTTGCATTTGTCAGATCAGCGTTTCTTGCATTGGAAATACCTAAGATCATAGGAGTATTTGCGTCAATGTTACCGCCGTTGTTTTTCTGTAACTCAGTGATTAACTTTACAATATCGTCATAAGCTCTATTAGCAAAGTCAGCTGTTGAGTCAGCCTTTTTATCAGCCCATGTTGATTTACCATTTACTGAAATAGGTGAAATAGAATCCGGTAAATTAGGATCATTTAACAGACCATAGATTTCCTTACCCTGAACACCAAAGAGGTAGAACTTATTCTGTGCTCTTTCAATAATTGATGCTGATGCTCTCTGTTTACCTGCTACAAGTGACAGTTTTGCAGCAGCTGCTAATTCAGCTTCAAAGTCACCATATTTTAAGGTAGTCTGGAATCTGAACTGCTCACGAACAGGGAATTCATAGTTAACATCTACAGATGAACCATTCTGAAAATCAGAATAAGCTTCAACGTCACCTGCCAACTCCTCTACAGGGAATGTATAAGAGTTATCAGTCCACTTACCAACCTTTGCTTCAATACCTAACTTTGTTGCAGCTGTTTTTGCAAACAGAATTTGTACAATTTTAGGATCGATGTAAGCAGTAAATGCTGATGGAACTCCAACGTTAGCAGGAGTAATTGCAGCATCCTGCGCTAACATTCTTGCAGTTTTGTTGTAATCAGTACGGATATTTCCGTTTACTGAATCATAAGCCATAAAGCCTTTTGCATAAGGAGCGACAATACCACGCTCTTTAGCTAGCTCAAAATCTTCGATCATTGATTATCTCCTAGAATCTCTCAGCGATGACTAAATCACCTTCAGCAAAGTTCTTCTTGCCGTCAGTTGCTTTAACTACCCAGCCTGTATCAACTACACCTGTACCTGCAGTTGCTGCTACAGATATAGCGCCTGTAGTAGGCTTAATTAAAATCTTTAAGCCTGTAGTACCTGCAGAAGGTGCCTTAATGTAGTACTGACCACGTAAAGCAATGGTTACAGTCTCACCATCTCTATAAACTGATGTAGCTTCATCAGTTACAGATTCAAAAGTTGAGGTTAAGTTGCGTTCTACAATACCGATTGGCAACTCGGTATCAGCTGATGCTGTAGCTGAAACTACACCGTCTTTATTAAAGAATGCAAAACCACCTGCTTTTACGGTACCGTCTGAGAAGTAGTTTGTATCTGTATAAAACGCCTGACCTACAACTACCTGCTGACCTTCAAAGCCTTTAGCAGGGTATAGACCGACAGTCTTCTGTAAAATTGACATTTATTAAACTCCTACCTGAACATTTGTTAAAATTTCTGAAATAGCACTATTCTTTGCTGTAGGAGCTGAATCAGTAGCCATTACAGTTCTCTTGTCCTTAGTTGCAGTTAATGCGCTGATTACAGCTTTTGCTGCTTTGCCTGTTAACTGATTGTAATTTCTGATGCCCAGCTTCTTAGCTGCTTCACGGTAAATCTGACCTGCGCTGTCAAAAGCCATTGCATCAACATTACCTAAAATTTGTCTGCACTCATTAGCAGCTGCATATTTAAGCTTTAGCTGTCTGTTAACAGCCTTAACCGCAACTTTAATCTGTGCATCCTGACCTAATGACTTATCTGTGTTCTTATCTTTTTCGGATGAAAGCTTAAAGCCTGTAATGAATGCTTTCTTAAGCTCTGGTGAAGCTTCATCTAATCCACACTGCTTTAAAGCATCGCCAATGACCTTATCGTCATCGTCTTCTGCCTGAGCATTGTCATTAGGTTCTTCATCCTTAGCTGAATCAGTATCATCAAGATCATCATCAGTAGCATCTACAGGCTCTTCATGTTCAGAACCATTATCAGAACTATCAAGATCATCGTCTTCAGCAGGTTCTGATGTTTCCAAATCATCGTCTTCAGCAGGTTCTGATGTTTCCAAATCATCGTCTTCAGCTGAATTTAAAATGTCTTTATACTTGTCTTCATCACCATTAGCTTTGATAGCTTCAATTAAAGCTTCAAGCTTACCGTCAGTTGCAGGAGTATTATCCTTATCAACCATGTCGCCTTCTTTTGCCTTGTGCAGGTCAAGAATTGACTGTGCAAGGTTTTTTTCAGCATTTTCAATTGCTGCATTATCAGCCATTGTGTTTTTCTCCTTGATTTGTGCGTCTTCCACCAGCACATCATGTCCCGCACGGCCCTCTTCAACGAGGGCAACATGATTGCAATTAATATCAGTCATTACAAAGTCGTAATGTTGACCTTCAAACTCACCTTCTTTCTTTACAGGTGTGTATCTGTAAGCAAGACTAAGTTCACGCATTGAACCGTCTTTAATACGATCAATTGCCTTAGCATCGTGAAAATGAAGTGAATTGGTAAGATAAGGTGATTCCCATTTGGCATCATCGCCTGTAGAACCGATACGAGTATCTTTAGCAGGCGCATTTGCATAATCTGCGTGATGCTCAAACTGAATAGGAATACCGTTTAAACTCTGAATAGTGTCAGGTTTTGATAATTCTGATGCAGGTCGATAACCGTGATAGATAACATCAGACTCAAAACCAAGTTCTTCATGATTTGGTATCTCATGGCCATAGTATGGTGCTACCTGTTCTTTAGTCACAGGGGAAACAGCGACATGAAGAAAACCATTATCATCTACCGTTCTTACTGAATCTTTATCAATAGAAAAGTTGTCAAAAGCTAAACTTATTGGCATGATTTGACCTATATTTATAATTAGAAGTCGTCTTAGTTAAGATGTAACTACGACTAAGACGAGTTACGACACCACTCTGGTAAAGCCATACGAAAACCGCACTTGCAGTAAGGCAGTTCACCAGGCAAAACGTTTTTGTTTACATCGCTGTCAAACAGTCCTACCGAGATGTCATAGCGCTGACCATCGAAAGCCCTGTGTGTTTCTCGTGACGTGTATTTGCCTGGTACATGTTTCCAGATAGCGTATTGAATTCCTAAATCCTTTGCGTTGCTGATTTGTATCTGTATACTTGATTTATGTACCTGATCACTTACAACACGCTCTACACGTGCTCTGTCAAAACCTTGTGTTGCACCTAAGACAATGCGAAGATCTGAAAGATTGTCTCCACCTAGCAAACCTTTTTGAACAACATCAGAAATACGCTGTACATCGTTAAGTGAAATCTTTGTGATTAAAGCTGCATTCTCTTTAATCATTCCTTCCATTTGAGAAGCAATAGAAGGGGAAATGAACTGTTTTTTAATGGTAGGTACTGTCCATTTTCTTTTCAGGTAATCAAGATTAAAACCTGCTGCTTTAAGAGCTTGTTTCTGAGCAAAACTGACTGTTGCAACCTGATTGCGTATGAACCAGTCACAAATCTGTCTTGAAATGCTGTTTAATCCTGTAGCCCATGAACCTATATTTCGATTTATAAAATCATCAATATGGTTCTTAAGCCATTCAGGATCAGCTTTAGCCATTGAACGCAGTATCTTGCGCTGTAGCTTTAGTAATTGCTGTCGTTCTGCCTGTGTCTTAGGTTTAGACAATGAAGCATCTGTTGTAAGCATTGCTTCACTGTCCAGATTGAGCATGATTTGATTTAAAACATAACGTTGAAAATCACTTTGAAGTTTCAGAACCTTCTTTTGAAAGGTTTTGAGAAGCCACTGATTCGGCTCGATTACTCTCGCTGTTCTCAGCTTTTTCATTCTTAGCCTCATTCATCATCTGTGTAAATGGATCGTCTGTCTTAAAATCTTCCTGCTCGCCATTCTGCATTGCTTGTGCATGAGCTTGTTGCAGTTCTTCTGGCATTTCACTGTCGATAAAATCAAGGCCAATGTCTTGATCATTCTTAACAGCTTCACGAAGTTCTTCAGCGCTTAGAACCTGTCTATCAAGTAACTGCCCCCATGCACCTACTTTTGTTTGAGCTGTCATAGCCTGTGATGCTCTGTTCTCAACATCAAGAGGTACAAAGTCGAAGGTAATAGAAGGATCAATCTCTCCAAATTCAGCACGCTCAATAGCATTGATACAACGCTGAATTGCATCACGGTGTAATTCCTGTTTAGAAGAGATGTGATCGTAGTAATTTTTAAGATCAGATTCGCCTGTAGCATTAAAGCCAGAAGGTGAAATGCCAAGTAACTTAACAGCAGGTACTCGGTTAATTGCACAAATCATTTCTAGGCTATGTTTAACAATATCTGTACAGCCTGCTACTGTAGTTTGCACATTAGTTACATCTTCACTGTCTTTATCACACACAAAGATTGAATCGTTATCTCTGTAACGGGCTAACATAGCCATTTTTGCATCAAAGAATGCAATACCTTGTGAGTCACTATTCAGAATTGCATCCATATCAGTTTTAACTACAAGAAGTGAAATCTTTTGCAGTAGCTTTGCTGTGTAAGTTCTGCATTCGTTAAAGTGAAGAATGTAATCCCATAAGATTTGAGCCTGTGGAATACCTAAGAAGTTGTAATTTGGTTTTAGCAGTAATGGAGGTTCATTATCAACAATTCTTAATAATCTGTCTTTGTGAACTTTCTTACCTAACACATACCAATATTTAGGCTTCATATAATCAGATGCTAAAGGATTGTAAGCGTTGTATTCGGCCGGTGAGACGTTAACAGGATCAACCACGATGAACTTTAGATTATGTTTAGGATCAATCTCAGCTGACTGATTGTTAATTGCTAGTGGCAAATCAAGTTCATCTGAACCTGTATCTATAAAGATAAAGCAACCTCCCATGTAGCCTGTTGTTGTAAAAGCATCATGGAATAATGATTGAATGCGATACTTGTTCTTGATTAAATCATCAAGTTTACTGATCTTGTCAGGATCAGTGTCTTCTCCACCTTTTAGCTCGATCCATTTTTTTGACATGTCATCAGCAACGGTTGAGATACAAGCTCTAACCATACCTTGCTGAGCGATCTGCTGTAGTGCTCCATAACCTACAAATGAAGTAACAGGGAACTGTCCCATATCAAAGGCATGTTGCTGTAAGCTCTGATAAATGGAATCAAAACCGCCAATACTTTCAAAAGCAGAATCCATTGCAAGACGTATATCTTTTTTACAACCTAATGTTACAGGCAAAGAGAAAGCTTTCTTAACCTTTTCTAAGGTATCAAATGCTTCAGTTGTTCTTTTAGGCATAAGCAACTGATTAAGTAACTCTTCAGGAGAAATTCTTCTTTTTGCTTTTGGAGTTGTTTTTATTTCTGCTTTTTGTTCTTTAGTATTCATAGGCAATAAAAAAGGCACCTTGCGGTGCCTTCTTTTGTAATTATTTAACTAGATTTTGAATAACAATTGGTATTGATGCTTTGATAAATTCCCAACTAAGCGAAATCCCAATCTGTTTTGATTTAAGTTTAATTGCATTCCAAATTTTTTGATCTCGTAGTGCATCTAAAAGATCATGTCCTGACATGGTTATATAAACACCTCTTAAATCCCAAAAGTTAAAAGAACCATCAGAATTTCTTTGCACTTCAGCATGCTTTATTATTCCAGCATCTACAAGAATTTCTATATGACCAAGTAATACTTCATCTGAAATACAATAAGGTGGTTTTACACTTAATCCATCATTGATAAATGAATCTAAAGAATTGTTTTCAATCTTCTCTAAGATTACTTTTATGACATCCCAATCACGTTTCATATTTACCTCTTATAGCAAGACAAAGAACAGCAATAATGAAATAATCGATAAGATTGACTGAACTCTCAATAGCCATCCTCTACGTGCAATCTGAACCTTTAAATTGGCAATTACTTTGTCATAGTCGTAAAGAATATCTTTAACTGATTTGTCATCTTCTTTTAACTCATCATACAAAGATCTAAACTTGTCCATTGGTAGATAAGTTGAACCTGTGAATAAGCCACTTAACGACATACAACCAAGAATCAATGAAGCTGTAGAAGTAAATGTCATCGCAACTGCAATGTAATACAAATCCTGATGAACAGGCATTGCTTTTAAGCCTGCAATTAAAGCTACATTTAACCAAAGGTATGTCTTAGAAACATCACGCTGATGTTCTTTTACTTCTTGACTTAAGTTATACCAGAATTTGTAAGCATACTCTAAAGACAATAATGGTGAAAACATGATAAATACCTTATTTATGCAATTCTAAAATCACAGGGCTTATAATTACTAGAAAGACAAACCAAATGAACCATGACATACATTAAAACCTTCTTCTGCCTTGTCTTAACAGTCTTAAATTAGCTTCTGAAACTCTATTTTGAGTGTCTTTTAACTCTACAAGACCATAACGAAGTGCATCCATGCAATTATGAACAATCAGTCCCCCATTAACTGCAAAATTATGGAATTTATCAGCCTCTAGATTATAGACATCCTCATTCTGAGATTGAATTATTTTTTTTATTTTTACGTAGGGCATTTCCGCAATTCCTGCTACAGGTTTGACTGGGTTTAAATCGATTAGTTTTAAATTCTTTTCCACAAAATGGACAAGTTTTTACTATGCAATCTAAGCCCATGAGCCTACGGTATTTTGCTCTGTGCGCAGGACAACAAAACTTAGCTTCATATTTCTTTGATTGAAATTTTTCTCCACAAACTTGACATGTGAATGTTTTTATTTGAAACAGCCTATCTTTTGTTGATTCATACTGTGCTTTATGCCATTCATGACCTTGAGCAGTGCCATGCCATTTGTTAGCGTATTCTCTAGCATGATCCATGATCTTTTGCTTGGCTTTTAATTGCTCGGGAGTTCGCTCTTCAGAATGAATTCTTTGATGTTCTGCTCTCGTAAGTAATTTGAGATTTGAAATGTCATTATTATCAACGTTATGATCTATATGATGAACTTCATATCCAACAGGAATTTTGCCATTGTAAAATTCCCAAACATATCGATGCATACGTTCTGTAGTAGATGTGTTTTGCCAATAAACATTACCTGGATATTTACAAAATTTTTGATTGTTAAAATATTGATATTCCATAGTTAACCTCAATACTACAAGATAGTTTAACTATAAACAGATAAAATCTCATCATCTAGCGTTAGATCTTCAGCTTTTTTCCAACCAAATTTAGTCATTACTAAATGATCAGGGGTTAACTTTAGATATCTACCATCTTCAAATTCAATTTTCAGAATAGGAGCATTCTTTCTAGTTAATCTACAATCATAGAAGTGAGTTAATGTATGACATTTACCGTCATAACAAACAACTTGTCCTTCTTTTCCTACGAGTTTTTTTATTGGAATTTCACCGAATTCGGTCATGACTAATGTATCACCAGTTAGACAATGGCTGAACTCATGATTAGGTTTATTTGTTGGTTTACCTAATCTATCCTTTTCCCAACAGTAATTTTTGATTTCATGTTCAAAGTTTGTACATTTAGGAGAATAGATGATCTTGTAGTTCTGTATCTTTTGAATACCATAATTTACAGAATCAGGACCTTTAGGAGCTGGTTTTGCATTGATACCAACTCTACGAAGTTCTTCAATAGATTTAGGCTCTGCAGCATCACAATAAACAGGTTCACCTCTTAATCCAATGTCATCCTTTATGTGTTTTGCAATCTCTTGATTGGTAACATTGGTAAGATATAGCTCATAACAGATAAAAATCTCTTTATTCTCAGTATCAACAAATCCACCAACGAAAGCTGTAGGATCAGTAAAACCAAAATCCAAACCAAAGAACGCTTTATATCTGCGAGGTGCTCCAATGTAGTCTCTGTCGTTTAACTCTCGACATTCTACATTCTCATAAATAAGGCCTTCTGCAATACCCCAATCACCTAATCCCTCAATCTTATATCTGCGAGGATTGCGCTTTTTCATGTCTTCAAATAAAGCATGATCAGCTTCAGATAACCACTCGTTACAGAGGTAATTAGTTGTCTTGGTAAATGTAAGTTCTGAAGGTTCATCGAAAAAGCGTGACTTTAACCATGACTGTTCAGACCATGGATTAAAGGTGATCATAATTCTGATGAAGTAATCATCAGGCATCTGACCACGAAAAGACATATCTAACTTGTTAAAAGCTTCTTCGTCTACAATCTCATACGCTTCTTCAATCCATACCCAGCAAAGATAACCTTTAGGCACGGAAATAGAAGTGATCTTCTGACCTTCATCTAATCCACGAAACAAGATCTTTTGACCTGTAGGATTGTAAACAATCTCTAGAGGAGAGGTCTTGAATGTGAAGTAGTTTTTAATACCAAATCGTTCACATGCCCACTGCAAATCAGAGAACTGACTATCTCTGATAGTATTCTGATAACGTCTTACACATAGAGCGTTACCAAGTGGCATTTTTACAATGTGGTATATAAGCCACAAAGCAGTTGTTTTTGATTTTTTACTAGCTCTTGAACCTTTACAGACTACATAACGTTTCTTTGTGTTCCACCAATCGCCATAATTGTGACCAACTATATCAAGCAATTGTGAAACTTTAGTAGTCATCAGGCATTTCACCAACGATTATTACAGGGGAAACGTTAACATTAGTTGAAGTATCATAAGCACCTTGCATCTTAGCCAGAAGATCTGCTGCTTTGATGCGGTCAAAATTAGAAGGTAGTTTAAAGTCGTGAACAACGTCCCCCATTCCTTTATTGCTAACTACCATTAACTGCTCTTCTTTAGCTTCACCACGAGCGATTGAGGTTAAGATTTTTTGAATTTCGTTTTTATCTGCAATAAGTTTTGAATTAGCCTCATCAGCTAGTTCTTTAATTCTCTGTTTGATATGTTTTTTCTGCAACAGCTTATAACCATAAGAGCCTGCTGCATTTCCTTTCATTGAATAGCCTGCATCTATTACAGATTGTTTTGCATTTGCATTAGAAGCGTAAGCAATGCAAAACTTTTCTTCTTTTGGATTTAGTTTTGGCATGATTACACCGTTTTGAAAAATTAGAAAAGCTAAACTATAATTAAGTAAATACCGTAAAGCTCCATTTCTAGGAAGAAAAAACCGTACGCCTAGATTTGTAGGTATACCGAACCTCGATTAACAAGCGATATATTCACCTTTACGGTATGATGTCATATCCTGTTAACAACCATGTCTTTTGTCTTTTTCCTTCTCTTAAAGATAGTATTGCTTCATAACCATTGTGTTGTATTGCTACTGTTTGATTTGATTTAATATATCTAACAATCTGTCCATTAGCCACAGCGTTTAACACTTCATAAACTGCTTTATTTCCATGTTTATCTGCTATGTGTTCTAATCCATAACCTTTATGTTTAGGTAAAGCAATACCCTTATCAATAGTTATATTATTAGAACCACCGTATTCTTTTAAATCATTTCTTAAATTTGAAATTTGAACTTTCTTAGCGCCTTTTTGTATTTGTTTATATGCGGTTAAAACTAAACGAGTTCGTTCTTTCTTTTTCTCAAGAATATTCCATCTTGAAAACGCTTTTGTCTGTCCATTATTTTTTACATTGTTGGAACTTAATAAATTTATTGGTTGATTTTTAAACCTGCCACTTTGAATAACTCCATCTTCGTCAATGAGAAAATGCTTTCCTTTCTTGGTCGTTATCCAATATGGATTGTTTGTAGAAGCATCAAAACTTAATTTACGGAGTTTATGATAACTAAAACCTAAGCCACAACAAAATCCTAATGTATAGGCTTGAGTTATATTCATGTTTACTCCGTTAAGCTTTGATATCGTTTACTTAACTCATTACGTTCAACTGCAATCTCATCACACTTAGCTGAGAGCTTAAGTGCATACTCTGCAAGAGTTCTTCTGTCCTGTCTAAGCTGTCCACATTCACAGGTTGCTTTAGCTTCTCTGGTAGAGGTGGTATTTGTGGACAGTGCTGTTTCACCGGAACTGCCACTGTCTGTGTGCAAGCTGTTAGCATGCAACTTAGACATAGCAGCATTGTACTTGTCTTTAATCTTGTTAATCTCATCTGTAGCCTCTTTGTCAGCTTGTTCTTGTTTGACTTGCCATTCATGTTCTGTATTAAGCTGCTTAACTAAAGCATCCTGTTCTGTCTTTATTGCTTCAGCCTGAAGATTGATGATCTCAGCTCTGTAATGCTTAGCTGTAATGGTGATACCAAAACAAGAGCCAATAACCGCTGACATGGTAGCTACAATTAAAAGTAATTTAAGATCCATAAACAATGTAAGCAATTAAACCTATTAACATTGCAAGCATTACAAGATAGCTTGCAACCTGAGCATGAAACTCTTTCTTTGAATATTTCTTATAGTCAATTGAGAGCTTAATTAAGCCTATGACAAAGAAAGCAAAGAACATCAGATAGATGATTAAAAATGTTGTTTCAAGGAAAGTCATATGAAGTTTTTAAATTTGGTTGCCCAAGAAGGACTTGAACCTACTACAAAACGATTATGAGTCGTCTGCTCTAACCTGTTGAGCTATTGGGCAATTAAGGTGTGAAGCAAACCCCTTATTAAACTAATGAATTGTTACATATCAATTAAAGATAACGTTCGCTTCACACTTATGAGCAATCTACTAGCGAAACCGACAAAGACTAGTAAACCACTCATAAGTGTGAGCTGTCTGTTTTACTTCTGACAGCAAAGAAGGAGATTTTCAAATACCTGAGACATGATGTTGTCACAAGCACATGAACACGTGGAAATCTTAAGACAAAAACAGTTTCTGTTCAGCCTGTCTTCTCTTTGTTAACCCTGGCAGAACTACACCGCCTGCTTTGTTAATATCTAAGAACTCAAGCGATGCGCCGTACTTATCGCCTTTTTTCATCTTAGCCCAAAGTTTATAACCTGTTAAAACCTGAATAGGAGATAACCATCGCCCGTCTTTTGTTTTCTTTCCCGACAGATTAAAGAGTAAACTGCAGAGGGCATCAAACATACCTTGAGTAACTTCAAGTTCATCAGCATTTAATGCTGCTATAACCTGACGTTCAATCTTTTCTAGATCTGATTTTAAAAGGTGCTCTGCTTCAATCTCTGTACAAATAGAATTCTTTTTAACATCATGTCCATGGTGACCATAACCGATTGTCCATCCATTTTCGCTTGATACGGGCTTGTATGCTGTAGTCCTTAAGCCTTCAAAGTTCATTATAAGAGCAATACCATGACTACTTACTTTCATTTATAAAATCTCAGTTATTGTTGCTATTAGTTCGCCGTTATGAGGGTGGATCTCTCCACGTCTGATGTTTAAAACATCTACCTGTGAATCATCATTCCAGACGCCAGCAATGGAGCATGCATCAAGAAAACCTTTCATAGGATTGTCTACATCACGTTTGCGCTTGTCAGGAAAATGAAGAGTTACATCAACGTGGATTTTTGCTTCAGGGGAGAATGGTTTATCTATTTGAGATTTGATTAACCAAATTGCCTGTTCTTTCCATGAACGGTACTTTGATGTCTCAACCATTCCTCTACCTCTGTAAGATCTCGTTAAACGAGCATTAGCACTTACGGGCATTGGAATACGTAAAATCATGATGATTGATGTCCAAAGAAAGTACAGCCTAACAAGGCCAGTAGAGAAATGAACATGTACAAACAAGCAAAGCCGTTAGCAGAAAGCACAACGGCTAAGCCAATCTCAACAGACCACATCACTGTCAAACATAAACAATGACTAAATGAGCGTTTAATCTTTTTTGGCATAATGATCCTCGTTAAGATTAAAGCGCTTCAGTACAAGTTTAAGAGTGATCTCTGTAATGCGACCTGCACCGATTGCACCAATACCAACAGCAAGATACAGACAGTCAGACTTAGTTATGCTTGAGTAATGACTTTGTACCCACCCACACAAAGCAAAAGCAATGCATCCACAGAGGACAGCTTCAATACATTTCTTGTAGTTCTCAGGAGGCTGCCCTTTTAAGATGTCAAAGCATAAAGCTACGATACATGCGATTATTCCTGCCGCAAGGTAGTAACAGTATGGTGCTAATGAGTTAAACACCGCATCTAACATGAAATACCTCGCAAAAATTAAATTAGTGTGTAGAAACGAAAAAAGCACCTACAATGAGGTGCTTCTTCTTACAGGATTATCGATGAAATTTACGTAACAATCTATATATACAGTTATTTCATGTTACAAAGTAATTCTAACAGGGGTCAACAAGGATGTCAACGGTTAAAAATAACGATAAATCAACATGTTATAAAATAGTTTAAAATAAAAATATTAGGAATAATTACTAATAAAGCTCGATATTGAAGTTTAGATTTGAGCAAAATAATAAAAATGTGATGTTAATCACTAAAATATTTTAGCTCTTTTAGAACTCCATACAAAAACTTATGCCACTTCTCCATAGCTTCACGTCTTTCTTGAAGCAATGATGATCGCATGTAAGCTCTTGTGATTGCGTTACCAATAGCATGAGTTAGACATGCTTCAGCTGTGAATAAGTTAATGCCATTATGAACCATCCATGCCATTCCCGCAGCTCTCCAACCATGAAGCATAAAATCAATGTTATGTTTTTTTAATTCGATTAAGGTTTTACTTCTGATTGTCTCAGGAGCTATTTTAAATATTCTTCCTGGTCGTTCTTTGTCGCAGATCTTGTCTAAAAGAAGCTTAAATTCAGGTGTTATTGGTACCTTAAAATTATTTATTCCTGTTTTTGTTTTCTTAATGTTGATTACATTGTTTTTATTGTCAATATCTTCTAATTCAACAGATGCTGCTTCGATAGGTCGAACTAAAACAAAGAACCCGAAGATTATGTAATTTACATATCTTTGATTCTTAAAATTACTTAAAACCTCTGACAATATTTTTTTTATTCCATCTTCAGGAAAGTCAGGATCTACAGATTTTAAATGTGTGACTGTATGAGAGGGGATCAGCTTTTTTAGTTTTTGAAAATTGTTATTTTCCAATTTCTCGTTATTAACTGCAAAATCTACAAGCTGATTAAAGAAATCAGCAATTCTTTTTGCAACAGTTATTTTATTTGAATAAATAGCGCTGTTAATGATATCTCTGACTTCAATAAAAGTTATCTTTACTAAGGGTTTGTCTTTTATAGCACCTAACTTGGATAAAAGCCCACGAAGATGTTTTATAGTATTTTTTGAATAAGATTTTGTTCGTAAAAAATCATCATAAGTATTTTGAAGTGTGTACTCTTGTTCTTTTAGTTTAACGGCTAGTCTTTGATTATATTCTTTGATGTACTCTTTAGGCTTATAACCTTTCAGTGCAAGATCATAACGTTCTTTAAGCATTGCTAATGCCATATCAAGAGTTACGTCTGAGACTGATCCTAAAAATTCCTGATGACGTTTGCCATTGATAGTAGTTCTAAAGCAGTAAGAACGAGTGATATTTCCATTAGCGCATCTTCTAGCTAGAACTGATAAGTTGTCAGTGATGGTAACTCTAATAGAACTCTTGTCTTCAGGAACATTAAGAGCTCTGATAGTCTTATCTGTAAATTTCATAATGATATCCATGTGATCCAAAGTGTTACCCAGAAAGGTGGATAACAATTTATGAAATTATACAAATTTAACGATATTTTTACTATTTTATAGAGGTGATTTTAGATATTAAATTATTAAAATATAAG
>ERZ1026876.61-NODE-61-length-63858-cov-31.975597_pt1 | contig 63858 bp, 92 predicted proteins | sample MGYA00380168_ERZ1026876 | MGnify/ENA primary metagenome ERZ1026876 (study PRJEB33269, sample SAMEA4719804) | human gut metagenome | biome: human-associated habitat; feature: organic feature; material: feces | place: Cameroon | collected 2013-10 ... | reverse complement strand
AACAAAAATAGTTTCATCCATCAAAATATAGTTTTGATATAGAAAAAATGAAAAAAGATTCCTCAGATAAATTTTATTGGATAGGCTTTATTATGGCCGATGGAAATATTTCTAAAAATTTCTTATCTTTAGCTATACAATTAAAAGGAGAAGATAGGGAACACTTAGAAAAATTTAAAAAATTCATTTGTAGTGATGTCCCAATTAAAGAGGTGTATACCACCTAGGGACATTTGAGTTATAAAATAATTATTAATTCTAAAGAACTATGTGTTTATTTAAATGATTTTTATAATGTCTTTCCTAATAAAAGTTTAAAAATGGTGTTCCCAGATAATATACCAAAAGAATATATTAAAGACTATATACGTGGATTTTTTGATGGTGATGGGTCTATTTATTTTACAAAAAAAGGTTAGCCAACTTTTTCACTTTCTAGTGGAACAAAAACTTTTTTAGAAACAATAAAAGAAAAACTTGATTTAGATAATGTGGTAAACTATAGTGGTTAGGTTTGGAGAATTAGTGTTACTGGAGTTAACAAAGCCACAAAAATATTAAATTTTTTATATGAAGGTTCATCAGAGTTTAATAGACTTGATAGAAAGTATAATCGTTATTTATCTATTTTTAATGCAGACCCAATATTAAGTAATTAATATTGTGAAGAGCGTGAATTGCGGGAAACCCCTTAGAGCTTTAATTACCAAGCTATATTAGTGATAATATAGTGGCTATATCGAAAGATTTTAGGTATGGTAACAAGATTAAAGATTGGGCAATCCGCTACTAAGCTTCTTATTTTTAAGAAGAAAGGTCAACGACTATCCCTTGGGGAACACGTAAAAATCCCAATAGGAGTAGGGCTTTATTAAATAAAGTGGGTGAAAATCCCTTAAATCGAAGTGCGCTCTATCCTCTAGATGAGGATAATGATATAGTCTATTCCCTTTAAAATATATCGAAAGATAGGGTGTAAAAGGATACAGCAGACTTAGCTTATGACTTCTGTGAAAAATACATTGTTGATAAGGAAGGAGTAGAGTACCTAGACGAATCCACGAATATGAGAGCTTATCGTGCTCTTTCTAGAGAATATGATAAATTCTTCCAGGAGATTGTTAAGGCCGGTTATACTCTTGTTATTATTTCTCACGCCACTTCTAAGCAGTTAAAGGAAAAGGGTGAGAAGTATGATAAAACTATCCCCACTGTGCCTGACCGTGGATTCCAAGTAATTGCACGTCTGGTGGATGTGTGCGCTTATGCTTCTTATGAAACAAATGATGATGGTGTTACCACTTCTACTCTAACTATGCGTGGCAATAAGCATCTAGAGGCTGGCTCTCGCAATAAATATATGTCTGAGAAGATTCCATTTACTTATCAGGCTCTTTGTGACGATATGGCACAAGCAGTTGATAAGTTGGAATCTCAAGATAATGCGAAGGTAGTTGCTGCTCCAGCACAAATGTTTAAGGACGTAAGTGAAAAGGTAGATTACAAAACAGTTAAAGGCGATATTGCCAAGTATGCAAAGGCACTAAAGCTTGCTGATAATGGCTTGGAAGAGCCTGTTCACATGGACAAATACAAGTCCGTCGTAGAAACTTATTTGGGTAAGGGTCGTATGGTTCGTGATTGTGAGGAATCTCAAACTGACATGATGGTTCTAATTCTTGAAGAGTTAGAGGCATATGCTAAGGATAACGGAATTACCGTCCAATAAGTCTTTATGGGGGACAGAATGAATAATTTCTGTCCCCTTTATTTTTTCTTTGTTTGGAGGCGAAAAAATGGAAGAATTAGACATTACTATAAAAAAACCAAGAGCTCCAACAGGGATGTTTACCTGTTGTTCTTGTGGAGGATTATTTCCCTCTGAAACAAAAATTATTTATAACAATAAAAAATATTGTCCTTCCTGTAACAAGAGGAGAGGAAAAGAAGACGCTCCAAAGTTTTATGAAGATGGGACAATGGTTCTCCCTAAAACCCCAAGGAAAACTTCAACTTCAAAAGCATCTAAAGGAAATTTTACTTGTAAAGGATGCGGAAAAGAGTTTCCAAAGGAAAAGTTATATAAATACAAAGCTAAAAATTTTTGCTTGGAATGTGGACCCAAAGCTAGAAAAGAAGATAGAGCAAAAAAGAAGGAAGAAGCTTTAACTGAGCCAATTATGTATAAATGTGTTGGCTGTGGGAAAAATTTAGACGCAAAAAAGCTTCCTTTTACAGAAGTTCTCAGTAAAAAATATTGTCCTTCCTGTGCTCCAGAAGCTTTAATAGAGGGAGAAGCCTATAATAATATTAGAGATTTTGTACAAAAAAGATATGGTAATTATGTGCCAGCATTTGTTGCTATGGGACAACAGCTTAAGAAATTAGTTTCTAATAAACAAATGAAATGTTCTTATTCTGGAATTTATCGTACTTTAATCTATGTCTTTATAACTCACGATAAAGAGTTTCATTTAACTTTTAGGGTGGAAAGTTTTTATAATATTGTTTTAGATAACTATTATAAGGCTGACCAAGAATACAGAGAATTACAAAAAGTTAAAGAAAGAAATAAAGATAAAGACGGTTACAAAATTAACAATGTCGAAGTAAGAATTAATGCAGATTTCTTAGAACAAAAAAGATTAGAAATTTTGCAGAAACGAAAGAATATAGAGTTAGGACCAAAAATTGGTCTAGAAAACTTAAATATAGATATGGATGATGAAGAAATCCAAAGAGAAAAAGAAGAAATAATTGCTAGTTTTGGAGGCAATTATGATGAAGAATGTTTTTTGATGGGAATTTGATAAAACAATGGTAGATAAACGTTTTAAAGACTTACAGGCAACCGTAAGTGATAAAGTGTTAAGAACATATCAAAATGCAAACGCTATTAACGAGGTCTTTGGATGCATCATTAAGAACCCAGACCTTTTAAAAGATTCTAGTTATAAACTTGTAAAAGAAGATTTTGTAACTAATTTTCATAAAATTATTTTTACTGCTATTCACGATATGTTGGAAGCAGATTATAAAGTAACCATTAATAATATTAATAAATATCTAGAAGATTTTCCAAGAGATAAAAAAGTTTACGACCAAATTGATGGAGATACTTTTTTAGCTAATGCGGCTTATGTTTGTGACCCTGATAGTTTTAAAGCCAATTATGACATTGTTAAAAAATATTCTTTGTTTAGAGATTTGGTTCGCATGGGAATTGATGTTAGCGAATATTGTGACCCAAGCGAAATCATGGAAGACAGAATAGAAAGAAGAAATCGATTAATTAAAGAAACTCCAATAGAGGATATAGTTGCTCATTACAGAAATAAAATTATTAATACTAGTAATGAATATGTAATGGGCAAAGAAGACCAATATGTTAAAGCTGGTAGTCAGGAGTTTTTGTCAAAAGTTGAAGAGTGGCAGAAAAATAAAAACTGGTGGCCGGGATTTTCTTGTGATATGCTAACCACATTAACTGGTGGCATGGCTCCGGGGAGATTTATGTTGGGTTCAGCTGGTTCTGGTACTGGTAAAACTCGTCTTTCTATTTCTAGTTTAGCTCATACTTTTGCTTCTAGGTATTACGACTTAAAGAAAAAGAGCTGGGAATATACACAAACTAGAGGGAAGATTCCTTGTTTATATATTGGTACAGAGATGGAATTAAACGATGAAATTATGCCTCTTATTGCTGCTTATATGGCCTGTGTATCCACCGATAAGATTCAAAAAGGCACAATTACTAAAGAAGAGCACGAAAGAATCATTCAAGCGAATGATTATCTAGAAAAAGAAAGTTCTATATATTTGGCGTATATCCCCGACTATAATATTGGAAAGTTAGAAAATTGTATTTCTACTTATGTAACATTATATGGGGTAAGAGCTGTTTTCTTTGATTATATTCATCCCACCTCAGAATTAACCTCAGAGTTCGTTGATGCTTCTGCTCTTCCAACAGTAAGAGAAGACCAAGCTTTGGCAAACGTTGGTTTAAAACTGAAAAACTTAGCTAGAAAATATAGCATTTTTATTCATGCTGGCACACAAACTAGTGGTACAGAAGAATTTGTTAAGAAGAATAGAGACCATTCTTGTATTCGAGGTTCTAAAGCTTTGGCGGATAAGGCAGATACTTGTTATATTATGACAAGAGTGAGGGAAAACGATGAAGAGTGGAATAAGTTAGATGCAATTAGAAAGAATATGGTTAATCCAAAATCTCCTAATTTGTGTTTAACAGTATACAAAAACAGAAGTGGTATAAACGACAGATTGTTGTGGATTAATTTTGATTATACAACCCTAAGAGCTCACGATTGTTTTGCTACAGACAGAAACTTTAGTCTTGATAATGTTGACCAAACCAAAATGGTTATCACAGATGATGGAACCATGACTCTCGTTGATGATGACAAGGTTATTAATCGTCAAGGGCTAAAAGAAGAAGAAGATAGAATTAGGGAAGAGAAAGAAAATATTAAAAAGAATAGACCAAGAACCATTGAAAAAGAAGATGTACCAGATTTAATTACATGTTCTCCCACAATAGAGTCAGATGATTATTATGTAGCGGAGGCTTCTCCAAAACACGACCCATTTGATGACCCGGATGCTTATTAAAAAGAGGGACAGGTAAGATGTTAAGAGCAGAAGAAGTTTTAACAAAAGTAAATAAAGACAGCATTATTAAAATAATGGAAGAAATTGGTAGTCCCTTATATAAAATAACAAGAGATGGGCGTACTGGACAGGATTGTATGTGGTTTACAACGGTGTGTCATGGCGGAGACTCTCACAAATTATGTTATTTTTCAGAATCTAAGGATTTCTTTTGCTATACTTCTTGTGGTAGAATGACGTTTTGGGAATTTATTAAACGTGTAAATGGGTTTGATGATAAGCAGTTTTATAAGGCTGTTAAGTTTGTTGCTGATATTTTAGGAATAAAAGATACAAATAATAGGTTTGTGTTGCCAAGAGATGGAATAGAGGAACAAGAACTAATTAAGCAGATGAGCGCTTTAATTAGTAAAAAGAAAGCGGAAGAAAAACAAACTTGTTATTACGATATAACAAACAAGTCTTATGATTCCACAGTTTTGGGATATTTTGACCACAATACCTTTTATGAAGGGTGGATAAATGAAGGAATCTCAATAGATTCTATGAAAAAATATGGAATCGCTTGGTATGATTGGCAAAGACATATCATCATTCCTCATTATGATATAGATGGGAATCTAATAGGTATTAGAAGAAGAAGTCTGAATCCAGAGGATGCTCATAATAAATATATGCCAGAAATATTAGAAGGGGTGTGTTATGAGCATTCTTTGGGAATGAACTTATATGGGCTTTACCAGAATAAAGAACAAATAATAAAAACTCAAGAAGCTATTATAGTTGAGGGAGAAAAATCCGTGCTATTATCAGATACTTATTATGGTGATAAAAGTGTTGCGGTTGCAACTTGCGGATTTAATATCTCTGCTAATCAGTTTATGTTGTTAAAAAAACTAGGAGTTTCTAAGGTTTACTTGGGTTTTGATAAAGATTTTGATGATAATAAAAGAGGTTTATATATAAATGACCCTGTTTTGAAAACTAATTATAATCGTTATAAGGAAAAAATCAATAACTTAGCAAAAAGATGCTATCAATTTGGTATAATTCCTATGGTTATAAATGATAGGTTTAATTTATTGGGAGAAAAAGACTCGCCCTTTGATAAAGGAAAAGAGGTTTTAGAGAAGTTAATTTCTAAGAGCATTTATATTGAAAACTCTTGAGGAGTTGTAATGATAAAAAAACAAGAAAAACTCCAATGGAAAGTAAAACATGAAAGTAACTTTAAAGATGAAATAGATTTTTTAGAGACTATATTGCTTGATAGTGGAGTAAAGGAAGAAGACATTAAAGGGTTTCTAAATCCAACTTCTAAATATGTTAACGACCCAAAGCTAATGCCAAATATGGAAAAGGCTTGTGAGATTGTTAGAAAAAATATTAAGGCTAGAAATAAAATTTTTGTTCGAGTTGATGCAGACCAAGATGGTTTTTCTTCATCTTGTGCTTTGATTCAATTTTTAAAAGAACTAAATCCAGAGATACAAATTGATTATAAATTAAATTATGAGAAAGCTCATGGTCTAACTTATAAAGATATTATGAATCACTCTTCTGATGAATATGGAGTTATTATTGTTCCAGATGCCTCTATGACAGTAAAAGATGCTAGAATGATTACTAATAATTTTAGCGCTGATATTATTGTGTTAGACCATCACATTCCAGAAGAAGAATATTTTGATAAGGTTTCTAAGAAATGGATTCCTCGTCAAGAAGCTGTTAAGATATACAAAGAAGATAAAACAAGGATTGAGCATGACAATTATAGAAATTATTGTGTTTCTGTAAATTGTATGGACGAAGAATATCCTAACCATAACCTCGCTGGAGCTGGGGTTGTCCAGAAGTTTATAGAGTGCTATTATGAAAAATATGGTGAAGAAGATTTGATTGATGAAAAAGTAACCACCAAATATTTGGACTTAGTATCTCTTGGGTGCGTAGCAGACTCTATGGATGTAACCAGTTTAGAAACTCGTTATTATATTCTTGAAGGATTGAAAGAAAGAAATTATAATAATAAGTTTATTACAGCTATCGTTGATAGAAATGAGGAAGAGTTTAAGTTTGGCAGAACTATTGTAAATTCTGGTTGGAATATCGCCCCCAAAATTAATGGTGTTATTCGTTATGGTAAACCTCAAGAACAAGAAGACATGTTCTCAGCTTTCTTAGGAGAAGAAAGAATTATTCCTTATCAACCAAAAAGAAAGTCCAAATATGACCCCAAGCCAGAGGTTGAATATCATACTTTACAGGAGACAATGGCTAGGGTTGCAGACAATGTAAAAAGCCGTCAGGATAGCGAAGTTAGAAAATTTATGAAAGAACTTGAGGAACAAATCGAAACACAGAAGCTTGATGAAAACAGCGTTTTATTTGTTGATGGTAGTAAGGTTCTTGAGAAAGGTACTGTGAGTGGCCTTGTAGCTGGTAAGCTAGCGTCTAAATATTTTAGGCCAGTTGTATTAATGCGCGAAAGAGATTCATCCACTTGGGGTGGCAGTATGCGAGGTTATGACAAAGGAACTATTACTGATACAAAGTCTTTCTTAGAATCCATCGGGGTCACCTGTATGGGACACGCTAACGCAAGTGGTATTTTACTAAAAAAGGAAGATTTACAGTCTGTAATTAAAAAGTGTAATGAGGCGCTTCCTGTTGAGAGTTTGTGCACAGTTCATACAGTAGATTGGGAAATTCCAGCTACTCAGCTAAAGAAAGATTATGTAATTGAAGTAGCTCAAAACTATAAAGTCTTTGGAAATAATGTCCCAGAACCTACTTTTGCTATTACTGGCTTGTGTATCAATGCCGCAAATATTAAGGCTTATGGTGAAAACAACAGCTTCATAAGATTTGTGTATAATGGCATACCTTTTATTAAGAAGTATTGTTCTAAAACCGATTATGATGAAATGGTTAAAAACGATAGATTCATTATTGGGTCTAACAAGAAGAACTTAAAACTAAATCTAATTTGTCAGTTTGTTCTAAATAAATGGGAAGACGAGGTTACTCCTCAGGTTAAAATTTTATATTTTGATAGTGAGAGCTTGGGCAACAGTAAGACTCCCATCGAAGATTTTGGAAACGAAGTTAAGGCCAAAAAGAATGATGTTAAATCTAAAAAATCTGCGTTAAATGATTTTGATGATTTTGATGATTTTAATGAAAAACCAAAAACTAAAAAGACTTTCGATGATTTGGATTTCGATTGGTAAAATTAACATTTAAAGGGTTGACATACGTCAGCCCTTATGTTATAATAACGTAAAATAGATATATTATATTTAGAAAAGTAAAAGGAAGGTTGGAAAAAGTGTATATTAATTTGCATTGTCATACTGACCATTCTAATTATCGAATGTTAGATAGTATAAATCGAATAGAGGACTTGTTTGAATATACACATGAGTTAGGGCATTCGGGACTAACCATAACAGACCATGAAACGGTCGGTAATCATGTTCAAGCAATTCATATGTTCAAATCTTTGAAAGAAAAAGACCCTGAGAAATGGAAAGATTATAAGCTACTTCTTGGAAATGAAATTTATCTTTGTGATAGAAAGAAGATTCAAGAGGAAAAGCAGTATGAGTTCCCACACTTTATTCTTATTGCCAAGAATTTAAGAGGGCATAAAGCTCTAAGAGAGTTAAGCACGGTTGCGTGGTGTGAGAACTCTTTTATGTGGGTAAACCTTCGTGTTCCTACTTTTTACGATGGTTTGTTCAGAGTAATGAAGGATTATAAGGGAGATGTCATAGCTTCCACGGCTTGCCTTGGAGGAAGTTTGCCAAAGGAAGTTTATAAGGCGTTCTGCGAAAATCCTGAGAAGCCAGATTTATCCAATAGCAAGACTTGGATAAATAAAATGGTACAGGTATTTGGAGAGGGCAATTTTTTCCTTGAGCTACAACCTTCAGAACAAGAGCAACAAATTATTGTAAATAAATTGCTTGTACAGCTTTCGGAAGAAACTGGTGTTCCTTATATCATTACTACCGATGCTCACTATCTAAAGAAAGAAGATAGACCAATTCACGACGCTTTTATTAAGTCTCAAGAAGCAGATAGAGAAACTGGTGATTTCTATGCAACAACCTATGTAATGTCTGAAAGTGAAATCCACGAATATATGGACAGTCATCTTGGAAAAGAAGTTGTTCAAAAGGGATTAGATAATACGCACTTGGTTTATGATATGTGTGAGGAATATTCCCTTGATAAACCTTTAAATATTCCATATATTCCTGATGATTTAAGTGAACCAGATAAAAATTTGGTTGATAAATACAAGGACAAGATTAAATTTTTTGAGTATTTTGCCAATTCTAACTATCCAAGTGACAGACACTTGGTAAGAGAGCTTATTAAAAAGTTTGAAGAAAAGTCAGAAGAGTTTTGTAATGAGAAAACTTATGAAGCTGTAGGAACTTGTTTGGAATCAATAAAATTGGCTTCTGATAAACAAAAAACACCATGGTCAGCTTATCTATTGCAGACTAAAGAGTTGGTAAAGATTTGTTGGGAATCTGGTTCACTCGTGGGAGCTGGTCGAGGTTCTGGTGTAGGTTTTATTTTGTTGTATATGTTAGACATTACACAGATAAACCCCCTAAGAGAAGAAGTGGAAACCTTCCACTGGAGATTTTTAAATCCTGAGCGTGTGTCTCCTCTTGATATAGATGTAGATACAATTGGAGAACTAAAGGATACCATTATTAAAAACCTACAGGAAAAATATGGTGGTTATAGACATATTATGAAGGTTCAAACCATCTCAAAGGCTAAGTCTAAAAACTCCATAGCAATCGCTTGTCGTGGTTTAGGATATACTCCAGAAGAAGCTATTTTTCTTGGGTCTTTTATTAAAGCAGAACGTGGTATTCAATACACTCTTGCACAAACTTATTATGGAGACGAAGAAAACGATATTTCTCCTGATAAAGAGTTTGTGAGAATCATGGATGAAGAATACCCTGATGTTTGGAATATAGCTAAGCGTATTGAGGGACTTTGTGTAGGTACTGGCGTTCATGCTGGTGGAGTCGTTCTTTGTAAAGAAGATGCTGTTGAAGATATAGCTTTAATGAAAACAAAGTCTGGGGATTATACCACACAATTTGACCTACATGATTCTGAAAGTTGTTCTTTGATTAAGTGGGATTTGCTTAACGTTGATTCTTTGGCTAAGATTAAAATTGAGCTAGACCTATTAATAGAAGACGGTTTAATTGAGAAGAAGCCAACATTAAGGGAAACCTATGAAGAGTATCTAAACGTTTACAAGATAGAGAGAAATAATGATGAAATTTGGGATTTAATTGATAACCATAAGATTATTTCTTTGTTCCAGTTCGAGAAAAAGAGTGGGTGGCAAGCTATCGAGGAAGGTCAACCTAGAAGTCTCGAAGGTATGAGCGCTCTAAACTCTGTGATGAGACTTATGCCTCAAGAACCGGGAGGAGAAACCCCACTACATAAGTACGCTAGATTTAGAAAAGATATAAGTCAGTGGTACGAAGAAATGGACGAATGGGGTTTAACCAAGGAAGAGCAAAAATGGTTAGAAAAGTACGCCCTAAAGAATTATGGTTTACTTCCTAACCAAGAAAACTTCATGGCTATAGTTCAAGACCCAATGGTTGGTGGTTTTGGTTTGTTGTGGGCAGATAAGCTTAGGAAATCTATCGCTAGACTTTTGGCGCACTAATTATTATTAGTGAAAAATGGGGCAAAATCGGTGAAGGCTAAAATCAGATTATTAAATAAGAAAGGAGGAGCTGTAAAATGTCTTATAAAATTATTGACAATAAAGAGAACGAAGAACTTTTTGTTGAAATTGTTAAAAATATAAGCGAAGGCAAAAATTATAATATGATATCAGAAGAAATAGGTAAATCGAAAGACTTTGTTTATAGTTTGGTTAAATTTTATAAAAAGAAACACAATATAAATTCTTCGGTTATTTCAAAATATGATTATTATAAATTAACTGGAGAAATTGATAATATTGTCTCTTTATATAATGAGGGCAAGTCAACAGAATTTATAGGAAAGACCTATAATGCAAGTGATAGAACAGTAGTAAGCTGGCTAAAAAGAGAAAATGTAAACATAAGAGACAGAGGTATTATTAGTAAAATAAATCAGACTATTTTTGATAATATCGATACAGAAATTAAAGCATACACTCTTGGTCTTTTAACTTCTGACGGAAATGTTCAAAGCAAAAGTTCTACAATAACAATTTGTTTAACAAATACTGATGGTTATATATTAGAAAAAATAAATGAGGAATTATTAAGCGGACTTGGTAATATATTTGTCACTCATAAAGAAGACGAAAAACCAAGAAAGGTGTTAGGTTTTAATGGAAAGCATTTAAAAGATAAACTTGCCGAATATAATATAGTTCCAAGAAAAAGTTATATTATAAAAGAACTTTCCACTAAAATACCAGAAGAACTTTATCATCATTATATTAGAGGATTGTTTGATGGCGATGGGGTTTGTTCATATGAAACTTCTCACAAAAAGAAAAAAGTAAGAATTGGCTTTTGTGGTCATAATAGAGATTTTGTGGAAAACTATAGAAATTTTCTTATTAATAAACTTGATATGAATCAAACAAAGCTTTTTAATACTGGTGGTTGTTGGCAATGTTCTTGGTCTTCAAAAAAAGATTTAATCAATTTTTACAATTATGTTTACAAAGACGCTACAATTTTTCTTGGAAGAAAAAAGAAAAAAATATCTGATTATGTTAATACCGAGGTAACTTAAAATTTTAAAAGGTTTTAAGCACCGTAACGCATAGGAGATGAACCTAGAATTGACTAGAATATAATTCTCCCACGAGTGTCCTATAATGAAAAAAATATATGCTGACCTTATAAGAAATTATAAGAAGTAAAGGATAAAAAGCCTTTACGGTAACAAAGTGAAAAAGAATCCTAAAGCTTTTAATGAATTGCAAGAAGAGTATTATAAAGTGATGGAAGAGAAAAATCTATCACAGAATCTGTGTCGATATGTATGGGAAGTTCTCATAAAAATGTCAAAAGGCTACGGCTTTAATACATCACATACCTTGGCGTATTCAATTGTTGCTCTACAAGAGGCAAACCTGGCGCATCACTATCCTATAGTTTATTGGAATTGTGCAAACCTAATTTCAGATTCTGGTGGACAGGCTGGAACAGTTAACTATGGTAAGATTGCTTCTGCGGTTAATCGTATGCGTAAAGAAGGTATTGATATTGCTCTTCCAGACATTAATCGTAGTAAATTTGATTTTAAGCCAGATGCGGAGAAGAATCAAATTATTTATGGATTTAAACCTATGTCTGGTGTTGGAGCAACTCAAGCTAATAGTATTGTGGCAAATCAGCCTTATAGTTCTATGTGGGATTTCTATAAGAAGATTCAAGACTACGCCAAAGAGAATGACCAATCTAAGATTGGAGATAAAGCAATGATTGCTTTGATTAAGTCTGGTAGTTTTGATGCTTTGGAGAAGAAACCTAGAGAAGAAATTATGAAAGATTATATCACTTACATGAGTAATCCAGTTTCTTCTTTAAAGATGAGTGACATTGAAGTTTTGAATGATTTGGGATTGCTTTCCAAAGAGCAAAAAGCAAACGAGCTTAGATATTATAGGTTTAAGAACTATGTTTTACAGAAAAAGAATATAGTAAAGCAAACCGGAAAAAGCGCAAGCACATTTTATTATAAGCTTGATAAAAAGTATGCTGAACCATATTTTATTGATAATTTTGCTTCTGAATTAAAAGAAGGAAAGGACTATGAATATAGTTTTGACGGTCTTATTGTAAAAAGAGGGTCACTTGAAAAAGTAATAGATAGTCGTTTTGGAGACTTTAAAAATAATACGCTTAAAAATCAAGATATTATTGATAAGGTTAATAAAGACAGATTTGATACGATTTGGGAAGAAAAAGCAAGTGGAACAGTTTCTAAATGGGAAATGGATTCTCTTAGTTATTACTATCACGAACATGAATTAGCTCATGTAAAGAAAGACAAATATCAAATTGTTAATTTTGATGATTTGCCTGAAGAACCAGAAGTATCAAGTGAATATTATTATAAGGGACAAAAAAGATATAGATTCAAGCTTGTAAGAATTTGTGGTACAGTAATTGATAAAGATAAAAGTCATGATACTATTTCAGTATTAACTCCAGATGGAGTGGTTTCTGTAAGACTTTACAAGGGACAGTTTGGTTTTTACGACAAAGAAAATGTAAAAATAAATCCAGATGGGACTAAGGTTAAATTGGAAGCTTCTTGGTTTAAAAAAGGAAATAAACTATTAATTACTGGTCATAGACGCGGAACAGAATTTATTCCCCGTAAGTATAGTGACAGTGTATACAAACACACAATTCAGCTCATTAAAGAGATTGATGAAAATGGAGAATTGGTTTTACAATCTGATAGAATTGGAAATGAAAAAGAAGAGGAAAGGGCTTTAAACTATGACAGATAAAGAGTTGACAAATGATATAATCAAGATTAGCGCATACTATTCTTGCTGTCTTTTCCCTAAAGCCCCCCTAACCGTAGGTTCTAATGGGAGCACTTATGGAATCGTTAAGTGGGAAGTAGAAAGCATTATGGAGGGGAAGCCTAGTCTAACCCAGGGTATTTATTTGGTTGTTAAGGGTGATTATGGAATGAAGCTTGATGCTGGGGTTCCATATATTATTCTAGCTAAAGAGGTAGAAAGCGAAAGATATGGAAAAGAATATGAACTTTTATATATTAATCGCTCAATTAATTTAGCCAAAAATAACAATGTAAAAGCGTTCTTAAAGACATTTCTAACCGATAACCAAATAAACGAACTCTATAAAGTATATCCTACTCCTATTGATGTTATTAAAAACCATGATGTAGAAGGGCTTAAGAAAGTAAAGGGCATAGGAAATTATATTGCTAATTGTATTATCGAAAGATATGAGCAAAATAAAGATATGTCTAGAATTTTCATAGAGCTTGATAGTTATGGTTTAACTCCCAATTTTATTCAAAAACTTACAACAACTTATCGTAACCCAGATAAGATTATTGATGTAGTTAAAAACCATCCATATGAATTGTGTTATAAAATGGAAGGCGTTGGGTTTAAGACTGCTGACGCAATAGCTTTGAGAGGCGGTCTTAATCCCAAATCTCCAGAAAGAATTAAAGCGTATGTCTTTTATTATATGGGACAAGAGGCATATGAGAATGGAAATTCTTATATTACAGCAGCAGAGTTAATTACTGAGATTTATTCTTTCTTTGGAGGAAAAGAAGAGATTGAGGAATATTGTTGTAGCGTAGAAAATAATTATGTTGGAACCAACATTGGTTTAGCTATAAAAACTCTTCAAGAAGAAGGAATTTTAGTAATTGAAGATGGAGAAAATAAAGCTCGTAGAAGGGTTTATTTAAAAAAAATTTATGAGCTTGAAGAAGAGATTGCTTATCATTTAAAGAGATTGATTAATGCTCCAAATAATTTTAGATATAATGATTGGAAGGAGCAAATTAATAAATTACAGCAGAAACAAGGCTTTGAATTTGATGAAGACCAGTTAGCTGGCATTAAAAAAGGGTTAGATAATCAGGTCTGCCTAATTACTGGTAGCGCTGGTACTGGTAAGTCAAGTCTTGTATCTGGTATTTTAGCTTCTCTTCATAATTATACTTTTGCACAAACTGCTTTAGCTGGTAAAGCTGCCGCTCGGTTGCAAGAAGTAACTGGAGAGGAAGGAAAAACTATTCATAGACTTTTGGGTTATGAAATGGGGAACTTTACTTTTAATGAAGAAAACCAACTACCATATGATATTATTATTCTTGATGAAATTTCCTTGGTGGGTGGAGAAATCTTCCTAGACTTACTTAAGGCTATTAGAAGTGGCACCAAGCTAATTATTCTTGGAGATGATGGTCAGTTACCGGCTATTGGTTTGTTGAATATAGTCTATGACTTAAAAGAAAGTCCCATTATTCCAAATGTTAATTTAACAAAAATACATCGTCAAGCCTCTAAGAGTGGTATTATTGGGTGCTCTTTTGAAATTAGAAATCAACGTCCAATTTTTTCTAGGGCTCAAGAAGGTATAGAAATTAAGGGAGAACTTCAAGATATGTATTTTGATTTATCTCCTTATAAAGAGGATACCAGAGAAAGGGCAATTAGATGGTTTAACAAAGCTTACGAAAGTAAGTTATGTGGAAAAGACATTATGAAAATTCAAATGATTGCCCCAATCAAAGAAAGAGGAGACGCTTGTATTTTCAATCTTAATAAAGATGTTCAATACATAGTAAATCCACTTTCTCATGATGAGCGTGAACATCATTTGGAAATGGGTTTTAAGGATAAAAAATATTCTATTTATAAGAACGACAAAGTAATTTGTATTAAAAACTGTTATGATTTGTTAGATATTGATGACAAACCCACGCAAATTTTTAATGGGTGGACCGGTTTAGTTTCTTATATTGGAGAAGATTTTATAGAAGTAGATTTTCCCCTAGCTTCAAATGTAGTAGTAATTCCCATTAAAAAAGCTAAAGAAATTTTAAATTTGGGCTATGCAATCAGTGTGCATAAATCTCAGGGAAGTGATTATCCTATTGTTATTGGAGTTATAGATTATTCCACGCCTCCTAAAATGCTTACTAATTCATTAGTATATACACTTTTAACAAGAGCAAAAAAGAAATGTATCTTAATTGCTCAATCTCCCGCATTAGATATGGCAACTAGTACAAATTTTGTACCAGATAAGAGAACATTTTTGGTCGAATTACTAAATAGTAAAAGTGAAGGAGAAAAATAATGGAAGATTTTGACAAGAATGTAGAACTAGAAATGTTGGAAGAAAATTATACCAAGGACAACTCTCGTCTGATTCGTAGAAAGAATCGTATCAAGAAAATCAAACAGCGTAAAAACAAGATTCTCAATGCAAATTCTTGGTTCTCCGAAGATGAAATCAGAACACCTTATTTGGCTAATAGTAGTGAAGTTGGAGCCTATCTCACTGGCGGAACCTCAGTTAAGACTAATACCAGAAAGGGTCATTCTTCCTATAGAGCTAAACTGGGGGCTTGTGGAGCCGCTAATAATTATTCTGTTAGAGATAAGACCAGCATTTACAGTATTAACGAACAGTATGAGGAGTATTTTTCCAGCAACCACGAAGAAGAAATTAATTAATTTCACTAAAAATATTTTTAGCTATTGACAATAATAATTTTTTGTGGTATTATTTTTTCAGAGTGAAAATCTCTAATTTTATATGAAAGGAAAAGATTATGAATAGAAAACAGCGTAGAGCTGAAATCAACCGTCTTCAAAAGAGTGGTATTAAACGCGCAGAAGCTATCAAGGTCGTAGAGACTTACTATTCTGTGAAAGCTCTTGAAGAAGGTAAGAGAGTAAAGCTTAATTATGAGTTTATGATTCGTCACCCAGACTGGAAGAATCAGCGTGATGATTTTAAGGATTGGGTAACTGCTCACAAGGATGAAATTTTTACTGTGGAGTATGACAAGACTAAGAAGGAAAAGAAGGCAAACGATATGAAGACTATGGTTTGCCTAAAGGAAGATACTACTGACCCTAAGTGGCTATTTCACGCCAGTTGTCTGACTGAAATTGCTACTGGCCGTGTCAAACTTAATGATGGTAAGGAAGTTAAGTTCGACATTGCCGATAGTTCTACCGATGAAAAAATTAACAAGGCGGTTCAAGAGGCTCTAGATAGAGAGAATGTAAAGACAGCAAAGTAAAATAAGGAGATAGTTATGCGGGACTTTATTGTTATGGTTGGCTTAGCTGGAAGTGGTAAAAGCACTTTAGCTCAAAAGTTAAAAGAAAAATACGTCCATGTTTATGGCGAAAGCGATGATTTTGGGAGAAGCAATGTTGTAGACATTATTTCTTCTGATGTAATTCGTGGTGAACTGCTTGGTGACGAGAATGACCAGTCTAAGAATGACTTGGTTTTCAAGGAAGTTCATAACAGAATTAGAAAGTCTTTGAAGGAACATCATCATGTAATTGTTGATGCTACCAATATTAATGTGAAGTCTCGCAAAAGTATTCTTGAGTGTTTGAATTGTTTAACCGCAGAAGAGAGAAAGCAGTATAGAGTCAATGCTTATGTAGTAAGCACCCCTATCGCTCTATGTTATAAGCAGAACGCCTCAAGAGATAGAAAAGTCCCTGAATTTGTGATTGAGAAGCAGCTAAAGAAGTTTGAAATTCCCTTTTATGAGGAAGGATTTGATAATATTTTTATCGAGGGGTGGGAGAAATATTATAATAAAGAGCATTTGCTTGATAAATCTCTTGCTCCAGAGGCGACTCTAAGCTCAATTGAAATCATTATTAAATCTATGGATGGAGTGGACCAAAAGAATAGCCGCCACAAATATGATTTGGGAACTCACTGTAGAAAGTCTGCGGAAGAGGTTGAGAAGAGAACTAACAATCCCATTCTATATAGAGCTGCTTTAATCCACGACGTTGGTAAGCTATATACTGGCGAGCTCAAGGAAGATGGAAGTGGTGAGTATAGATATTATTCTCATCATAATGTAGGGACTTATTATCTACTTTCCAACTTAGATTTATTTGCTTTTGATAATTGGAAAGACACTATGGATGTATTATTCTATGTCAATTTCCATATGGCTCCTTTCTTTATGGAAAGCGATAAGTCTAAAGAAAAGTGGAAGAAAATTTTTGGTAAAGAAAAATTTGATAACTTGTTTTTGTTTAATAAATGCGATATAATTGCGTCTGGAAGAGAGGGCTAAAGTTATGAAGAAGTGTTGGCATCCTTTGTATAATTACGTTTTGAAGGTAAAGAGTGAGTATATTGAATTATCTGGTAATACTACCTGTTATAATTTTAATGAAATGCTTGATTATCTTTATACTAATTGTAATAAGGACGCTGACACTTTTTCTCTTCTCGAAGTATTCAAGCCACTTATTGTCAACTCTTACAATGAATTTGTTTTGTTTAAGTATGAAAACTACATTGAATTAAGTGAAATGGGTATTGCCGAGGAAGACCTTTGGAAGAGGCACGATGGACTTTATTTAGAATGTCGAAGTGTAGTCTTTGATATTAAGAATGAAGAACTAGTACTTGGTCCTCAGCCTAAGTTTTTTAATGTTGGACAAATCGAAGGATGGTTTGAGTCCGAAGTAAAGGATTTAATTAATAAGTGTGATTTTGTAGAGTTTAGCAATAAGCTAGATGGAAACAATCAGAATTATCGCTACTATAATGGAGAATATATTGGGGGAGGAGCTATGGCAATTAACCCCAAAATGTCTCCTAGATTAGTAGAGGGCTATGAAATGCTAACCGATAATTATAAGCAAATGCTTAGAGATTATCCTGACTACACTTTTATGTTTGAGTTTATCTCTTTAAACTTCCCTATTGTTGTTAAGTACACTAGTGAACAACAAGGTCTATATCTGTTTGGTATGAGAGATGTTAATACTGGGGCTCAAAAGACTTATAGAGAAGTAATTGATATTGCTAATAAGTATGGTGTTAAAACCACTGAACTCTATGATGAAACCTATGATTCTATTAAGTCTACTTTAGATGATTATAGTTGTGACTCTAAGGAGGGCTGGGTTATTGGTATTTGGAAGGATGGAGAAGTGTTTAAGGCAAAGCTAAAGGTCACTGACTATGTACTTATGCACAAGGCTATTTCTAAGATTACCTCTCCTAATGCAATTATCAATGCTATTGAAGCTGATAGATACGACGATTACATTGCAATGGCTCCGCAATCTGCAAAAGAAGAAGTAAGAGAGATTGCAAACCTTGTTTTTGAATATATTAATAAAATGAACGAGGCAGTTAATAGATATTATTCTAGTCTGACTAATTTTCTCAACGAAAATAATCCAGACAATATTAAGAAAGAAGGAGCTATTTGGATTAGAAATAATGTTCCCAAGTATTATCAAAAGTATGTTAATAACTTATTTTTCTATGGTAATTCTAATAATTTTTTAAAAAGCCAAAATGGTAGATATACTAAGTTGACCGAAATCAAAAATTATTTAGAAAAGTTAAGCTAAAAAATATTATAAGGAGAAAATGTTATGGTGAATGTAAAGATTCAAAGAGCATCGCCTACAGCAACCTTTCCCACGTATGGGTCAGAAGGTGCTGCTTGTATGGACTTATATGCAGATATCAAAAGTATGCCAGAATTTGCCATGGGTGGTATAGTATGGGTTGAGCCCCACACCACAGTAAAAATTCCAACGGGATTTGCTTTTCAGCCTCCCGAGGGATATTGTGGGTTGATTTTTGCTAGGAGTGGCTTAGCCACAAAATTTGGACTACGCCCCGCTAATTGTGTCGGAGTTTGCGATTATGATTACACTGGTATTTATACAATCGCTATTCATAACGACACAGATGAACTACAGGTTATTCATCATGGGGATAGAATTGCTCAACTAATGTTTATGGAAGTGGATAAAATTAATTTAATTCCCACTGACACTTTAGAAGAGACGAAGCGTGGTTCTGGTGGGTTTGGTAGTACCGGAAAGTAACGGTGATACCTTGAACCTAAAAGATATTAATAAAATAATCATGTTCGATACTGAAACAGTCGGACTTAAACCTAATTATATTATTAGTTTGGGTTATAGGTATTTTGAACGTGGAAAGAAGCCTGTTTTTGGAGAAATAAGATGTAATCCAGATTATTTCATTCCAGAAGCCGCCAGTAAAGTTAATGGTTTTACTAACGAAATGGTGAAGGATTGGCCTTTATTTATTGATAAGTGGTATGAAATTGAACCCTTTTTTAGAGATAGTTTATGGTTAGGACACAATTTAAAGTTTGATTCCTCCGCCGTAATGCTTGAAGCTAGTAGATATGGTTTTAAAATTCCTCATCATTATGATATAGACACACTCGAAATTGCTAAGAAAATGATTCCTAAAGGTACAACGGCTAATTATAAGCTGGGGACCTTATGTGAATATTTTGAGATAAAGGCAGAAGAAGAAAATTATCATAGTGCAGATTTTGATATTTGGGCTACTGATAAATTATTCAGAAAGCTTTTAGCTTATAATAAGCAAAATGGTGAAGCTTTTAACTATTTATTTAAACCAAAGGAAGTGGATGGAGACTACACAGGAGTTTTGCCTGAAGAAACACCTGTAAAAGTGGAAGTCGAAGAAGAATTTGATTTTTAAAAGAGGTGATATTTTTTGGACGCTAATATTCTTAATGTTTTATTAACGAATCTAACTCATGTTGGAGTTGGTTTGAGCATTTTCTTGTTTGCTTATTTGTCTAATATGTGTTTTGGTATTTGGCAGAATACTAAAATTTTAGGTGAACCTTTTGATTGGAATAAAATTTTAAATAGTTTTGTTAAAATCATTTGTGTCGGTGCTGGTATTGTTCTACTAGTTATGGCGGTTACTTTTATCGTTCCTTTCGCTAATGTTATTGGACTAAAGATTCCAGAGGAATATGAGTCAGTAGTTAATATAATTGCTACAATTAGCACTTGCCTATATGCTTCTTTGAGATACATTAAGGAAGCTTGGAATAAGATGGGCCGTATTTTTAATGGAAAAAGGGCTGAGGGAAAGGAAAAAATTGAAGAATGAATGATATTAAAAATGAAGTTTTAAGAAGTATTTGGGAAGATAGGTATCGCAAAAACGGAGAGACTTTGGAGGAAAATTATCGAAGAGTAGCCAAGTATGTTGCTAGTAATAGCGCAGAAGAGGAAGAGTTTTTTGAGGTAATTAGTGAAGGGATGTTCCTTCCTGCTGGTAGAACTATGAGTAATAGCGGTATTGGAGAGAATCTCACCCTTAACAATTGTTTTACAGCCCCACAAGTACCTGATGACCTCTCTTCAATCTTCGATAGTGTAAAGCTAGGAGCCATTACTCACAAGGCTGGTGGCGGTATTGGTTATGATTTTTCTAAAATTCGTCCTGCTGGTCAACCCACTTCTAATGATGCTATTGCGTCTGGCCCTGTAAGTTTTATGGAAGTATTTAATACTCAGACCAGTACTATTTTGCAGGGTAACCGCAGAGGCGCTAATATGGGTGTACTTAATGTGTATCACCCAGACATTGAAAGTTTTATTACGGCTAAAACCCAACAGGGTAAATTTGAGCATTTCAACCTATCTGTGATGGTAGACGATGCTTTTATGAAAGCTGTGGAGAGTGATTCTGATGTTTTCCTTCATTTCCCTGTTTATGACAACAATGGAAAGATTGAAAACGATAAAAACAAGTGGAAGGTTTATAAGTCTGTAAGAGCTAAGAGTCTTTGGGATAAGATTATGAGGTTGGCTTACGACAATGGTGAACCCGGAATTTTCTTCTATGACAATATGAATAAGGATAATAACCTATTTTATGCTGAAAATATTGTCTGTAGCAATCCATGTAGACTTTGATTCACTGCATGGCATTAGAGAAATCTAATGAAATAATCAATCGTGAATTGCTGGAAAGTGAGAACTAATCAGCAGCCAAGCCAATTTATTAATTGGAAGGTTCAACGACTAATGTAAATTTTAATATACAAAGTTATAGGAGGCTATAACAGTATGAACAGTTCAGAGTTAAGAGGATATTTAACAGGACTTATTTTTGGAGATGGTTATATTGACCACGGAGTTACTAATAGAGCTTTTAGGATAAGAAGTATTAATAAAGATTTTATTGAAAAGATTTATAATGATTTAAGTTCTTGCACAAATTTTAAGATGTCTATAATTTTTCACAAAGGTGGGTTTGCCAATGGTTGCAATCATAAAGACCATTGGGAACTATACATAAAAGCACATCCTTATTTCGCTAAAAAGTACCATCATTTTTATGATGATTTTGGTAAAAGAGTTGTAACAAAAGACTCTTTAAGTTGGTTAAACAATAAAGGTTTGGCTAATTGGTATTGCGGTGATGGTTATATTTGTTTAGTTGGGAAAAATAAAGGTGAGATTAAAGGTAGAAGATTAGAAATTTGTACCGATAGATACAGTAAAGAAATAGTAGAAAAAATGAGTGTAATGTTAAAAAATAAGTTTAATCTTTACACTAGTTTAATCAAAAGAAAAAACTCTTATCGTATTAGAATTAAAAAAGATAGTTATGAAACTTTTTTTAATTTGGTTTATCCTTATATGCCAGAAAGCTTAAAATATAGGCTTTGGTTTGGATATGATTTTCAGCCAAAGTGGATGAGTGACGAAATGTGGAAACTCCAAGAAAATTTACGCAGTGCGATTACCTTAACGGGCAATGCCGAAGGATAAGATATAGTCTATTATCTAATTGAGATAGAGTGAATATCTCGCTGGAACAGTTTATAATGTCGAAAATCCAAGTGAATATGGTGGAGCTTGTAATTTGGGTTCCTTAATTCTTCCAAATTTTGTGATTAACCCCTTTACTGTAAATGCCACCATTGATGCTGGTAAGCTAATTCGAGCTATTAGAATTGGTGTTCGTATGCTCGATAATATTATTGATATTAATAAATTCCCTCATAAGATTTATGAGAATTATCAGAAGAGATTTAGAACGATTGGCTTAATATACTGGGTCAATTAAAACCTCGTGAACCATGCCAATGGGTGTGTTACATCAGTAATGCTAACGGTGAAACCTAAGTTATAAAAAAATATGGCAATACCGTGCTAAGTTTTTTAATAATATTTATATGTTTTTTCAAATAAATGAAAGGGATATATGGGATATATTTATACAATAACAAATAAAATAAATAATAAAAAGTATGTTGGGTAGACAATAAATCCACAAAAAAGATGGAGCAGACATAAGCTAGATGCTCAAGAGAGCGATTAGTGTCTTTATAGAGCGATGAGAAAATATGGTATAGAAAATTTTGATTTTACCATTGTTGAAGAATGTAAAGATGAAGAAATGTCAGAAAGAGAAATTTTTTGGATTAAAGCTCTAGATACATATATTTCAAATGGAAAAGGATATAATATGACTCATGGTGGGGAAATATTAACTGGGGAAGATAATCCTTTTTATGGAAAAAAACATTCAGAAAAAACAAGAAAAACCATAAGCGAAATGGCTTCAGCAAGAATTGGAGAATTAAATCCTTTTTATGGTAAGCACCACTCTGAAGATACTAAAGAAAAAATTTCAAAAGCTAACAGGGGAAAGAAGCGTACCGAAGAGTGGAAAAAATAGCTTTCTCAAAAAAATAGTGGAGAATTAAACCCTTTTTATGGCAAAAAACATTCTGCTCAAGCCAAGAAAAAAATAAGAAAGTCTGCTTTTAATAGGGTGCCGTACAATTCTATAAAATGGGAAGCGTATAATGAAAATTCGAGCGTGTTATTTCCAAGTGTGGGGAAAATAATGAATTGGGCACAAGAAAACAATCTTATAAAAGAAGAAAATTTTACTATGGCTAAACTTAAAAGAAGATTGACAAATTCAGAGAAAAAACATATTAAATTTATTGGATATTATTGGAAAAAAAGTGTAGAGACTATCGAAAACATTCATCAAGAAGAAGTGAGTAGAGTAGGGGAAGAAATTGGCACTTCCCCCAAGTGCGAGGATACTATAACAATAGTATAAGAGATAGTCCATCCCTTATAGAAATATAAGGAATGATGTAGGTATTACAGGCTTAGCCGATACTTTGGCTATGCTCAACCTAAAATATAGTTCTCCAGAGGGTAGAAAATTCGTTGATAATCTATTGGATGATATTAGCTATTATGCGTATGAGGCTTCTTGTATGCTAGCTCAAGAAAAGGGAGCTTTCCCCGGTTTTGATTTGAGAATGCTAGACAGTGGCTTCCTTTCTAAACAGAATAAAGATTGGGATTATATCAGAAACAGTATTAAAGAGCACGGCATTAGAAACTCTAAGATTATGTCTATTGCTCCTACTGGAACCATGTCTTTAACCTTTGGACAGAACTGTTCTTCTGGTATTGAACCTATCTTCTCTCTGGAGTATGATAGAAAAGTTAAGTATGGTGGTCAGTCTGAGGAAAATGCAAAGATAGTGACTGTACGCGACTATGCTTATGAAAAGTGGCTAGAGATAAAAGATAATCCCGATTGTATTGTAAAGAAGGATATTTTTGAAACCGCTTTAAATATGAAGGTAGAAGACCATGTTGAAATGCTGGGAGTAATTGCTAAGCATGTTGATATGTCTGTCAGTAAGACTATTAATATTCCAACAGAGTATTCTTTCGAGGACACAAAGGAAGTTTATAAAAGATGTTGGGAACTAAAGATTAAGGGCTGCACTATCTTTAGACCTAATGAAATTAGGCAGGGAATTTTAATTGCCGACAACAAGAAGGATTCTAAAGAGAAAGCTCCTAAGAATAAAGAGATTGAGATTCCTTGGGGAACTGTACTTGATACAGCAGATGACCTAGTTGGGTATAAGAGAAAGATAACAAACGGTTGTGGAAAATTCCATTTGCACCTATACTTTGATGAAAACGATGGAGCCCCTCGTGAAACATTTATAGATATGGGTAGAGGTGGTGGATGTGAAAGAAATCTAGCTTTCATTTCTAAGCTGATGTCTATTTCTCTAAGAGCTGGAGTTCCTCTGGAAGAGATTATTGATGCTGCCAAGACCATTAGACCTTGCAAGGCTTTCTGTGATAATAAAAATTCTTCAAAGGGAACCAGTTGTCCTAGCGCTATTGGTTGGGCTTTAGAGGACCTAGAGAAGAAGATTAAAGCGATGTGCTTTGATGATGATGAAGAAGCTGAGTCAGAATCTCTTCAAAAAGTAGAAACTCCAGTTTTGGAAACGGAAAAAACTCCAACAGTTTCAGAGGAAAAAGTTAGTGAATCCGATGCTTCTACGAAGTGTTCTAATGATTCTATGAAGTGTCCTGATTGCGGAGCTGCCCTTAATGCTGTAGGTGGTTGTATTGTGTGCCCCGAATGTGGGTGGAATCGTTGTGGAGAGTGATTTAATTGGAATATAATGATTTTATTTTAAACACCATTTATGGAGAGAGCCCAATAGTAGCTGGCTTTCTCCAAGATGAAATGAAGCGTCAAGAAGATAACATTGAATTAATTGCTTCTGAAAATTTTGTTTCCGATGCGGTGTTGGCTGCTGCTGGAAGTTGCTTTACCAATAAATATGCAGAAGGGTATCCTTCTAATCGTTATAGTGGTAGAGAAGGCCGCTATTATGGTGGTACTCAGAATGTTGACAAACTGGAAGAGTATTGTTGCGATAAGTGGCGTGAGGTTTTTAAAACTAATTATCATGTAAATGTTCAGCCTCATAGCGGAAGCCAAGCTAATCTTGCTGCATATATGTCAGTACTTACCCCTGGAGATAAGATACTGTCTATGGAGCTAGAATCTGGAGGTTGTGGTAAAATGGCCTCCCTTATATGGTGACATATAAGTAAACAACCCAGAATATGCTGGAACACCCTTAGAGCCGTTAGAACCAAAGCGTAATAGCCTGACGGATTGGGCAATCAGCAGACATGGTTTTAGTAAACTGGGTCTCAGAGACTACCAATGGGCGACTTAAAATATGAATAAACTTTAGGAGGAAATATGTATATTTACTCAATTTACCCAAAGAATGGGGATAAAGAAATCTATATAGGCAAAACGAACAATATTAAGCAAAGAATGTATACTCACAAAAGTAGTGTAACAAATAACAATACACAAAAGAAATATGATTGGATGAAAAAAGTTGGATGGGATAACCTTGAATACAAGATAGAAGAAGAGTATTTTGATGTATCTATTGACAGAGAATCATATTATGTTGAAGAATATAAAAAATCTGGTTATCTTGTTTTTAATGACCAACTAAACAACTACCATCCAGAAGCAAGAGAAAAATTTGATAAGAGAGAAAGTGTGTGGCGCGACTACTCAGAAACGGATATGAATCGCAAAGAAATTTGTGATAAATATGCGATTAGCGATTCTTTGCTTAGTAAAATTATTACAGAACATGGTGGAAGTGTAAGAAAAGATAAATTGTATCAATATTATGATACAATTAAAAATGAAATAATGGCGGGTATCCCCATTAGGTCGCTCGCCAGAAAATATAATGTATGTAAAAATGCTATCGCCAATATAAATAAAGGAATAACAGCATATGACCCTTCACTATGCTATCCACTTAACCAAAATGTAGTTTCTAAAATTATGCAAGATTCATATTTTAAGCCGAAGGTATAGTCCAGCCCCTTATGAAAGTTTGGGGATTAAGCATTTATCACATGGAATGCGTGCTAATGCAAGTGGAAAGCTGTATCAGTTTACGCATTACAATCTAAATAAATATGGATATATTGATATGTCTGACTTTCGTTCGAAGCTATGGAATATTAAACCTCAAATGGTTGTAATCGGAGCCTCCGCTTATAGTCGTAAAATTAATTATTCAGATTTTTATAGTTTGATTGAAGATTATCGAAAAATTACTGGTAACCAGTGTTATATGATGGTAGATATGGCTCATGTGGCTGGCCTTATTGCTGCTGGCGACCATCCTTCTCCCTTTGGGTATGCTGATATTATCACAACAACTACCCACAAAACATTGCGCGGTGCAAGAGGAGGATTAATTTTCTGTAAGCCAGAGCTAGCTAAAAAGGTTGACGGGTCTATTTTCCCTGGAAATCAAGGAGGACCTCTAGAACATATTATAGCAGCAAAAGCAATTACAGCAGAAGAGGCTTGTACAGATAAATATCGTGAATATATTCACCAAGTTGTTAAAAATGCAAAAGCTATGAGCGGCAGATTTATTAAGTTGGGATATAAGGTTGTTACAGATGGTACGGACAATCATATGTTTTTGCTTGATTTGTCTAATCTAAATATCACTGGTCTTGAAGTCCAAGATATGTTGGATGAATATAATATTACTCTTAATAAAAATATGATTCCCAACGACAAGAGAACTCCAAAGGAAGCTTCTGGAGTTAGAATTGGAACCCCCGCTATGACAACAAAGGGTTATGTAGAGGAAGATTTTATAAGAGTAGCAGATGAAATTGACAGGCTGATTAAAGAATACATCAAACAAAAAGAGTCAAACTAATCTTAAGGGGAGAGGTTTAAAAAATTTCTCCCCTTTTCCAAAAATAGTGTTTAACCTCTTGACAAAATCTATTGATTGTGGTATTATAATATCAGAAACTACATTTGGGGTCAAGAAATAAAATTTAGCCCAAAATATAGTAAAAAATCAATTTTTGGCCACAAGATGTAGTAACCAAGAAAATCCAAACCACAATATATTGTGGTCAAATCTGAAATAAAATCGAGGTTTTATTTCACAAGAGGTTAAATAAGGTTTTAGGCATAGTTATATTACTTTAGATAAAAATACAGGCAAAATGTTTTATGTCTTTAAATGTTTGAGCTAAGCAACAAACAACTTAAAAAGTTGAAAAATTATTTAGAGGGAGGGAGGGAATTGAATATGAAGGTTTTAGTTGATGAGATGCCTAAGAAAGCGACAAATTGTTGTTTAAACTCTTATGAAACTATCTTTGGTAAATCTGTATTAGTGTGTAAATTATCTAATAATGAATGTAAGCTATGTAAACATCAACCATGTGACCAACTTATTTCGTTTAAGGATTATATGAACAAACTAGTGGTTAGTATTGATGGGACAATTGGAATTTAAGGGGAATCAAATGAAATATGAATTTCATGTAGGTGATTATGTTGAAACCGTCGGCGGGTTTGTTGGATGGATTTCTGCCATAAGAGACAACGACTATATTATTATAATTGACAAAAATAACAATACTTGTGGATATCATATGCCGCAAGAAAGTTACTATTTTAACCGCATCGGAGAGTACGATTTTACAAAGCCTGAAAAGCCGAAAGAAATCAAGAAACTAGGGCGAAGAAGGCACTGGTAATGTATTACCCAATAAAATAAATGAACTAGTAGATATTATAAATGAACTGCGAAAGGAGCACACATGACAATTCAAGAATATAAGAACAGTCTTGAGCATTTTATAGAGCACCACAAAGAAAATGGGGCAAATGAGGATTTTTTGTATGGGTGTCTTTGTATGATGAATTATGCAGTTAAAGTAGCAAAATCATATTTAATTGAGCAGAAGGTTGAAAAACACGATGCCGAGTAAATCACGTAAGTGAAAACAAATGCGTTGGTAAATTAATGGGCTGGAGAACTGTGGTTAAATTTGAAACGAGGTGTTATAAAGGATGAAAAATTTTGTCAATTTTTTCTGTCTTAATGCTTTTGTAGTGAGTATTGGAATTTTTCTAATAGGTTTTGGTGATACTTTCTATTCTATAATTGGTTTTTTGGCTGCACTCACTTCTTCTTATTGGGCTAGTGAGTGTTTAGTTGAAAGGAAGAGAGAAAATTTTTATCAATGCTAAGGTTTTTATAAAGAGAGGAAAACATTATGGAAAAGATTTTTTCTAGATTAAGAGTTAATTCTAGAGTAAAAAATACAAAGAAAGCTCAAAAACACGCCTTAGTTTGCTCTAATTGTGGGGCTTATACCACTGATTCGGTAGAGCTAAGAGATTTCACCAATGGAGATTTTCTAAATAAGTGTCCCGTTTGTGGGGAATACGATGTGGTTGAGTGTAAGAATATTATTACAAAAAAGTAAGTGAGGATTTTTATATATGTCTATTGAGAACAAAGATTTTCGTAAGTCCACGATTACCGTTTATGCTAATGATGGGAAGCCAATTAAGATTTATAGTGGTGGCCATTATATTTATTTTGGGGATAAAGCGGGAGATTTGTGCTTCCATTTTTCCGACGAAGCAGGAAAGCATCATAGAATTTATGGTGATTCAGTAATCATGGTTGATGAAGAGTAAATTTTTAAAATTAAAAAATAAAAAAATATAAGCAATAGCACATTAACCTATTGACAAATTATAGGTTGATGTGCTATTATTTATATAGACTAACAAAAGGTGGCAAAAAAGATGGGATTAGATAGTTATATTTTTTCCATTGAAAAAGATGGAAATACTTTTAATAAATATGTAGAAACAGAAAATTATTTTAGATTCTACAAGGAGAAAAAGCTTTCTCCTCCTGCGATTAAGCTAGAAAAGTTTAATGAGCTTCTCAAGCGTTTTAATGAAAAGGGTAGTATTTTTTCAGAAGAAATGTACTGGAGAAAAGCTTGGGACATTCATAAGTGGTTTGTTAACACTGCTCAAGATGGAGTAGATGATTGTGAAATGCACCGCCCTCTGACAAGAGAAGATATTATAAATTTTAGAAAGTTTGTTAAAGAGAAGCTAAAAAAGTACGAAAAGCCAGAATGCGTGGTTGTAAATGCTTATAAAGAAAACGAAGACGGGACAACTACTATCATCCCTTGCGATGGAATAGAAGTTCAATACGGAGATAATACACATGAAAGAATTGACTCTTCTATTCCAATCATAATTGATGAAGATTATGACAGTTGGGAAAAGATGCATTATGAGAACTCGTATGAATGGTGTAATGACACTCTTGCGGAGTTTGATTTTGATAATAAGTATTTGGTTTATGTTTCAAGTTGGTGAGAAAGGAATAATAAAAAAATGAGACAGATTAGAAAATGCACGTTTGAGACTAATAGTTCTTCTACACATTCTTTAGCTATTCCAAAGGACAGCGTTAAGTATCCTAAAAGCATTTCTTTCCGTTTAGGAGAATTTGGCTGGGGTTGGGAAGAGGAAAACCCCGCAGATTATCTTTATACTGCTATTTGTACTGCTAGCGAAACCAACGAAGAATTTCATGAAAGAATGAAATTTTTAATAAGTGCTCTAGAAGAAAATAATATTAGTTATACTTTTGAAGCTCCTAAATGGGAAAAGGATGGTGTTTATTTAGTAAAGGGATATATTGACCATTCCTATGATTTGACAGAATTTTTACATGAGGTTTTTTCTTCTAAAGAGAAGCTATTAAATTTTGTTTGCGGTGGATTAGTTTTTACTGGAAATGATAACTGCGATTTTGAGGAGGGGCTTTTTGTCAATCGAAACGTGGAATATGTAGAGAAAGAAGAATATAATTACGATACTGGTTCTTGGGAAATGGAGAAAGTAAAAAATCCTTATTATAAACCTGAATATGATAGATACGACTGGTTTGAGAAAGGTAATTAACTATGAGACAAGTTAGAAAAGGTACATTTGAGACTAATAGTTCAAGCGCTCATTCATTGGTTATTCTTAAAGAAGACCTTCTTTCCAAAGCTTTAGAGGACGCTCAAGAGAATCTTTTTTACACCGATGAAGAAATCGCCAATGATATGAAATGGGCTTGCAGATATATGTCTTGGGAATTTTCTCGTTTTCCATTTAGGATATTAACTGATTTCTGGGAGAAATTTGCTTATGCTTACGCAAATAGATATTCTCAGGCTGAACTAAATGCTATTGTAGAGGAGTTAAGCCCTTCTTGCAACAAGGTTGAGTACAAGGACGCTTATGTGGAAGAGGAAATTCTTCGGTCGTTTTTAGACTCTCAGAAAATTACTCTAAAAGAGTTTTTGAGTAGTAGAAAGTATATTGTAATTTGCGATGGTGACGAATATTTTGTCTGGAATCAGCTGAAAAATAGTGGTGTTATTGATACTGATGCCATTTTGTACGAAACTGGAAGCGACTGGAAGGAGGTTTAAAAGCATGGTTTTAAACTACCCTAATGAATGGGGCGGAGAAGATTGCCTCTTTATATTAGAAAAAGACAATTTCATTACTCAACAAGATAAAAACAAATTGTTTATTTATAATGGAAATTATAATCTTTCTTACAGCAATTGTATTTTTAATGACCAAGAGTTTAGAGTAATTAGCAGCCTAAAAAACAAAATTGCTTATTTATTCGGTACTTATGGCAATGATGAAGAAGTGGCCAAAGTAATTGAGAAGATTATTCCAGAAATAACTAGCATTAATTTGCCAGCTTGTCGCAGCTGTCAAGATAGCGGCTTACTCAGAAACGCCATGAAAAAGTTTAATTTCACATTAGAAGATTTTCTTACAAACAAAAAGTATGTAATTCTCTCTTGTTGTGGAAGAAGTTTTGATACTTTAGACAGCGTGGGCTTAATTAACTGGGATAAATTTGCTCATTATAGCTTCCGTGGAGACCAAAATTAAGAAAAAGGTAAGAAATTATGTATAATTTTGGTAAAATAATGCACTTTTTCTTAGAAAAAGTTATTGATTTTTTCAATTTTCTAAAAAATATTTTCAAATAATATTCCATTTAACCTCTTGACTTTCAAGAGGTTTTGGTTTATAATTAAGTAAAATATAAGTAGAAAGGTAGAAAAAGTATGGTTTTCAATAATAATGAGCATCTTTATGTAAAAATTAACGGTATTGTAAAGGCTGATTTATCTGCCCCGTATAGTGATGGTAGTAAGATAGACCCTAAAAGTGCTCATTATAAACACACCGAAGAACATAATCAAAAAAATTATGATTTTTTAGGTCCTTACATTGGCAGCGAAGCATATTTTTTGGTTCGTTCTATACAGTTTCCTAACAGGACTGGCGGACATTTGGATTCTATTATCCTAATGCAAGTATGCGTAGAGACAGAAGACGACCTTTTTTACTTTTCAGTAAGCGACGCTTATGACCCAATTGTTTCCAAAAATCAAGAATACTACATTGTAGAATTTAAGATTTGCTAAAAGGAGAGAAAAATATGAATTCTAATTTTATTACTTCTGCCCCTCTTATTGGTTCTTATAAAAACGGAAATTATACTGTACAAATTTATGCAGATGGGACTAAGGTGAGAGAAAACGACCTTGATAATTTTGATGCAGCTTTCCCTGAGAACTTTGACATTAAGATTACTAATATGTGTAACAATTCTTGTAAGTTTTGTTTTGAGTGTTCCGTACCCAATGGAAAGCATGGAGATATTATGGCTCCTTCTTTTTTGGATAAGCTACACCCCTTTACAGAAATTAGTATTGGTGGGGGAGACCCCCTAACTCATCCAGACCTAATTCGTTTTCTAATTAAGCTCAAGAAGCAAAAGGTGATTCCTTCCATTACGGTAAGACAGAATAATTTTATGGAGAATCTTGAGCTAATGCGTTTTCTTAGAGACGAAAAGCTAATTTATGGTATTGGGATTTCTCTTGTTGACCCCAATCAAGATGGGTTTATTGAGGCTGTTAAGGAGTTTCCCAGCGCTGTTATCCATGTTATTAATGGCATCGTTACAATGTCTCAGCTGGATGCACTCGCAAGAAATGATTTGAAGATTCTAATTCTTGGTTATAAGGATTTTCGTAAGGGGTTGGAGTATCACCAGAGTGATAGTGAAATTGATGGCCTAAAGGATGACCTATATATTTATCTTCCCATGATTGTAAAAGAAGGTTGGTTTGAGGTGGTGTCTTTTGACAATCGAGCTATTAAACAGCTTAATCCCAAGAGATTTCTTTCTGATAAAAAGTGGAACGAGATTTACATGGGTGATGACGGAATTGATGGGGAAATGACTTCTGCCTCTATGTATGTAGATATGGTAGAAAGAAAGTTTGCAAGGAACTCTTGTGACCCCACAAGAAATGATATTCTGTGTAATATTGACCAGATGTATCAAGCGCTCAAGAAAGGATAAAAAATAATATGTTAAATATAGTGGAAGGAGATATTTTTCAGACTGATTGTGATATTATTGTGTGTCAAGTAAATTGTGTGGGTATTTTAAATTACGGAATTGGTATTTTTATTAAATCACTTTTTCCTCATGTCTATTCAGAATATAGAAAAATTTGTGCTACTTCAAGTCCAGACAATAACCTTTTGGGTAGAACTTATATGTTCGACATTGAAGAAGATAGACAAATGGCATTGGTCTTTTGTCAAGATGGAATGAATTATCGTCAAGGAAGGTTTACTGATTACGAAGCTTTTGATAAGTGTATAAGATTCCTACATGATAATTATGGAGACAAGAGAATAGCTTTCCCATATCGGTTTGCTTGTAAACCTTATGATACTAAAAGTAAAGATTGGTATTATATTGGGAGATATTTAGAACAAGTTTTGGTTGATGATGGGGTAGATGTTACTATTTATATGTCTCCAGAAGATATAGAGTTTGAAGCCAGACAACAGAAAAAGAGAGAAAAAAAACAAGAAATTCAGCAAAAAATTCTTAAAAACAGGATTAAACAAGAGATGGAAAGAAAGAAGGCTCTAGAAGAATTTGAGGCTGAGGAAGCCAAGAGAAAGGCTAAAAGAGAGGAGAGTGAGTGAATCGTGAAAATTTTTGCTGTTTCAGATATTCATTCTTTTTATACCTATTTTAAAAACGCTTTAGATAAATCTGGGTTTGAAGTCGGAAATAAAAACCATCTTTTAGTCGTTCTCGGAGATTGTTTTGACCGAGGAGACGAGAGTCAAGAAACGCTTGATTTCTTAATGAGTGTTCCAAACAAGGTATTAATTCGTGGTAATCATGAATATTTAATCGAAGAATTTTGTCGTCGTGGTTATCCTCTATCGCATGACCACAGTAATGGCACTTCTAAAACTGTTATGGATTTGGATTTAAAAGCTAAGAATTGGGATGTAGCTTGCGAAACAACCATGACAAAGCTAAAGCCACTTCTTAATCAAATGGTAAATTATTTTGAAACTGACAAATATATTTTTATACATAGTTGGATTCCATGTATAGGAGATGGAAAGCCAATGTATCATATAAGAAATCGTTATTTTGAATATGACCCAAATTGGAGAAATGCTCATCAAGCACAATGGGAAGGTGCTACCTGGGGCAACCCACTTATAATGGCTGAGAGTGGTTTGAACAAAACTGGTAAAACTATTGTGTGTGGTCATTGGCACTGTTCTTCTGGTTGGGCTAAAGAAGCCGGTATTCCAGAGTTTGGATATGGTTCTTGTTGTGAGCCTTATTATTATAAAGACAAGCTAATTATGATTGATGCTTGTACTGCGGCTACTAATGTAGTAAATGTTTTAGTATTGGAGGATGACTTAATTGAGTAAAATTATTACACCCCCAACTAATCCTATAACTAAAGCTAGGAAAATCGAGGTTTATATAGAAACCGATGATGCTATTGTTTGTATAAAGGGTGACAACCTTTATGATTTGGCCATGGAATGCTTCCCTATGTTTGCTGATATAACAGGAGGAATGGGAGGACACATTTTGTCGAAAATACCCACCAACGAATCAATGTGTCAATTGTCTTTTAAAACAGCTAAAGGCTTTAACGTAGAATATTCTCCTTTCATACCAGAAGATAAGTAATTTTCACAATTAACCCCTTGACTTTCAAGGGGTTTTGTGCTATATTTAAATAAAAAAAGTAAAAGGAGTCTTCATTTATGAAGTTTGTAGTCGATAAGCTTCCGACAACTTGCGCCGGATGTGAATATTGCATAGAAGCAACCCTTATGTCTCCTCTTGGTATTCCCAAGCAAGTCAACGCGTGTATTCTACATCAGTTAGTTCCTCCCAAGAGCCCATATGACGAACCTATTACAGTTGATAAGGATAAGAGTCCGCTGGAAAATAACTGTCCTTGTTGTGAGACTAATGGCACGGGGAAGTCAAGCGGATTAATTACAGGAGTATAACTTTATGAAAATTTTAGTTGATAAGATGCCAAAGTTTTCTTATGAATGTCAATATGGAGAAAAAGAATACGCTTCAACTCCATTTTCAAAAGAATATATTTTTTGCATGTTTAATAGATGTAATTCTCTGTGTCCAGGACCGGATAAGTGCTATTTTTTCACCGACACTAAGGAGAACAAAAATGACGAGTAACATTGACCTAATTAAAAATCTAACGAAAGAGCTTCTTGGTTATTGTGATGAATACTATAATAAAGATGCTCCCTCTATCACAGACGCAGAATATGATGCTAAGTTTGATACTCTTAAAAAGTTAGAGGATAAGAATAATTTTTGGCTTTCTAATAGTCCTACCCGAAAAGTCCAAGGGGATATTCTACCCTTTTTAGAGAAAGTAAAACACTCTGTCCCCATGTTAAGCGCGGATAAATCTACTAATATCACTGATGTTGAAAAATTTATCAATAATAAAAAAGTTGTAGCGTCTTATAAGCTTGATGGAAGTACAGTTGTAGTTAAATATAAGGACGGGAAGTTTATTCAGGGGCTTTCTCGTGGTTCTGGATTTGAAGGGGAGAACATTACTCACACAGTTAAAATGATTAAAAATCTTCCTATGACAATTCCTTATAAGGGCTATCTTGAAATTCGTGGAGAAGCACTAATTCCTTGGAAGTTATACAATGAAATGAATACTGATGGAGCACTTGGGCATCCTCGTAATGTGGCAAGTGGTGGTTTGCGTCAGTTAAATGCGAACGAAGCATCTAAGCGTAATATTTATTTTTACGCCTTTACTCTCGTTAACTGGAAAGAAATAGGTGTAACCTCTAAGACTGAATCTTTAAAGTTTCTTTCTAACAATGGTTTTGATGTTGTTCCTAACATTCTTATCCCAGATATTTCTTTGGAAAACGCTGTAAAAACCTTGGACAGAAAGACTTATGGAAATCCCACAGATGGTTGGTGCTTTGAATATGATGATTTAGTATATGGTGAATCTTTGGGTTCTACAGAACACCACGATAGAAAACTATTCGCTCTAAAGCCAGCACAAGAATTGGTTACTACAAACTTTCGTAAGGTAGATTATAAAACTTGTCGCACTGGTATTGTTTCTCTAACAGCAGAGTTCGACCCTGTTGAGATTTCCAACACTATCGTAAGCAGAGCTACTTTACACAATTGTGATATTTTTAATAATCTTGAGCTTGGAGTGGGCGATGTTATTTCTGTGGCCAAGTTTAATGAAATTATCCCTGGAGTAGTTGATAATTTAACTCGGTCTGGAACTTATAAACTTATTGATAAGTGTCCTTCTTGCGGAAGTAAGCTAGAAATCAAGAATACTGGCACAGCTAATTTCTTATATTGTCCTAACGATGATTGTCCCGCTAAACAGTTGGCACAATTTACACACTTTGTTTCTAAGCCTTGTGCTAATATCGACGGCTTGAGTGAATCTATTTTGGAAAAGTTAATTGACTATGGTTTTGTTCATAAGTTCGCAGACATTTATCATTTAGATAATTATAAAGATAAAATTGTTTTGCTCGAAGGTTTTGGAGAGAAGAGTTATAAGAAACTTTATAAAGCCATTGAGCTATCTAGAGAGATTAAACTAAGTAATTTTATTACTTCTCTTGGTATTCCACTAATTGGGAAGACCGCAGGAAAGGTTATTTCTAAGTATTTTGGTGGTAATTACCGCAAGTTTAGAGAAGCTTGGGAAAATGGATTTGATTTTACTTCTTTAGATGGGTTTGGAACAGAAATGAACGAGTCTTTGAAAAACGCCTTTGTAAATCCCAATCCTCTTTGGGAAGGAATTGAAAAAGAATATAGTTTTATTGTAGAAGATGAGAAACCAGTAAAGGAAAATCCATTTATAGGCAAAAATCTTTGTGTTACTGGCAAACTAAATCATTTTACAAGAGACTCTATTAATGAGAAAATCACTTCTCTTGGAGCTAAAGCTGTAAGTTCTGTTTCTAAAACAACTGACTTTTTAATTACTAATGATGCTAGCAGTGGTAGCACAAAAGCGAAGAAGGCTCAAGAGTTTAATATTCCTATTTTAAGTGAGGAAGAATTTTTAGAAAAGGCAGGAAGTTAATATGGATAATATCGTAAAGGATTATTCCACTTCTATTCTCGATATTTTTAAGGAAGTTGTTACTCGTTACGAATCTAACGAAGCTATTGTTTCTCAAACGGAAGATGAGCTTAATGACTTATATCACATGGTTATCTTATTTATAGGGAAATTAGAGAAGTTCGTCTAAAGCGTAGAGTCGCTAAAGAAGAAAATGAACTTCTAAAGGAAATGTATGATTACATTAAAAGCCAGATTGGTACAGAGACTAAAAACACCATTCAAAAAATTCAAGGACACTCTGTAGAGCAAGCCAAAATAATTAATGGAAGGACTTACAAGCCTCGCCAAAGAAGTGACCTAACAATTACCGATAAGACTTGCACGGCTTATAAGCCTTTTGAGGATTTGTTGGCTGATTTTAATAAGACAAAGATTATTTCCACGAAAGGAAAACTAAGAAAAATGGCTAAACAAGATTTATCGGTTAACGGAAAATGTGTTCCTGAACATTGTAAATGCAAATGTTGTACTAACATTCTTCCGTTAAGTGATTACGAAATCAACAAAATTAAAAAGTATATTCGTCGAAACAATATTACACCCATTAACAGAAACGACTTAGAAAACGACACTTATGTAGATATTTGTCCTTTTCTTTCAGAAGATTATAAGTGTAATATCTATGTAATGCGTCCAGAAGTTTGTAAATATTTTAGATGCGATGTAAACGATGCATCCAGACCTTTCACACATTCAGATAAGAGTATTATTAATATGTTAGAAACCTTTGACCCTAACGCTCGCATTCCGTCGGACACCCCAAATGTGAGAGCTATGGATTTGTATTACCAAGAGTCAAAAAAATATATATAAGGAGTGACAAAATGGCCGACAATTATTTAACTAAAACAACTAATGAAATGTATCGTTGGTTCGATATTTTTAATGAGAAGTTTTTTAAAAACTCTCTCGAAAAGCCAATTATTACCATTCAAAAGACTCGTTCCAACACTCGTGGTTGGTTTACGACAGAAACCGTATGGAAAGAAAAGTCAGAAAAGGAAAACGCAGAGGAAAAAACATTCCATGAAATTTGTATTTCTGCACAGTGCTTAGAGATTAGTAATGCTGAACCTATTGAAGAGATTGTAGCAATTCTTCTGCATGAGATGTGCCATTATTACAATACTGTAAATGGCATTAAAGATGTATCTGGTAGAGTGCATAATAAGAAGTTTGCTGCCCTAGCTGCTGATGTTGGTCTACTTGTAGAAAAGAGTAAGTCTTTAGGTTGGGGCTTAACTTACACTTCTCCAGAGCTTAAGACTTTTATTTTAGATGTAATTAAGCCAGACCCAAAGGCTTTGGTTTATTATCGTACTCAGGAAGAAAAGCCTAAGAAGGAAAAGGAAAAGAAGAAGAAATTCCGTTATGTATGTCCCAGGTGTAATAAGGAATTTATCATTAAGTCTGAAATTCCTAACATTATGTGTGGAGACTGTAACGAGGTATTTAGAATTACCGAAGAAGTTTAATTGAAGGAATGGTAGGCCATGTCATATTTTTACATTTCTGATACACATTTTGACCATGGGAATTGCATAAGATTTGACGGAGAGGAAAATTTATTTCCTACAGTAGAAAATAAGAACGAAACAATTATTTCAAACTGGAATAAAGCTGTTAAGCCCAATGACACGGTTTTTATTCTTGGGGATATGGTATGGGGTCGTTCCTCTAACTGGGAAAAATTTTTACCACGCTTAACAGGAAAGAAAGTATTAATTAAGGGAAATCACGATAAGATTGATGATACTAATTCAAAGTTTTTCACCAATATTGCGGAATATCTTGAGGTTTCTGACTGTGGGTGCAAGGTAATTATGTGTCATTATCCCATTCTTTTCTACAGACAAAATTATAAAATTAATAATTATATGTTGTATGGTCATGTTCATAATACTCACGAATATTATGAAATGCTTGATTATATTAAACAAATCAAATTAAGCTGTGATGCGGATAATAAAAATAAAGGACAGATAATTAATGTGGGTAGTATGATGCCTTATGTGAATCACACTCCACAAAGATTAGAAACTTTTATTAAAGAAAATCAGCGTATTAACGACGAAGTAACGAGAAAAATTCTTCGAGAAAGGACGAGGCCGTGAAAGTAACTCTATTAAACCCAGATGAAGTTAAAAATTTATTTATGGATTGGGGACAAACTAGTGCAATTTGCTATGATACTCATATGAAAGACCCCACTCCAATTGGAAAAGGTTGTATGAAGAGTGGACATTATAGTGGAAGTCGAGGAGATTATATTAAATTTCTTGTAACAGAATGTCCCAGATTTGCTATTGACCAAGCTGTTAGACACGAGGTTGGTGTATTTAAGAATGTTCAATCTTTCCGTTATTGTGATAGGGACACTTTTGGTTATGAAGTCCCTTCAGAAATTTTAGGAAACGAAGAGCTTTTAGCAAAATACAACAAGCACATGGAAGATACCATGGCTCTATATGAGGAAATTCAAACATATGTAATCTCCAAGGGTAAAACTAAAGAGAGAGCTAATGAACAGGCTCGGTATGTTCTGCCGATGGCTACCCACTCTGCTTTTGTAATTGGCTTTACTGTGGAAGCTTTGGAAAACTTTATGAATAAACGTCTATGTCTGAGAGCAGAAGACACAATTAGACAAATGGCCTTGCTTATGAAGGAAGAGACTTTAAAGGTTTTGCCTGAACTAAAGGATAAGCTTGTGCCCAATTGCAAGAAGCTTATGTACTGTCCCGAGGGGAAGAAAAGTTGTGGAGCTGCCTTGACCAAAGGAGAGGCTGAATTAGCTATTAAACAGACGGCAAAAGAAAATAAGGAGAAATAAAAATGGCTGAGGTTGAAGTTAATGGATTAGGAACCAATAAAGCTATTAAATTCAATTGCGACGAGAATTTGTTAAGAAAAAATAAGTTTGCTTTCTTTAGAAATTCTCATAGTAAAATTCCTTCTCATTGGAGTTATGTTTCTTACTTTTCGGACGATTCCGATGGCTTTGATATAGAAATTTCTTTCAATGTCACTTATTACGAAGAGCCATATAAAGGGGCCAATCTAGAAATTGTTACCATAGATGAAGACTTTGGACAGCCATACGATTATCAAAGCATCTTAGAGAAAAATCCTAAACAAGTTTGTGCCTTACAGGTCAAAGATTTTGTTGAGGAAGAAATGAGAAAATTAAAGGAAGCTGGGATTATCAGTGGTCACAGCTATGGTGAATATATCTAATGGATATAATTGTAATTATTAATGGTCTAGGTGGTAGTGGAAAATCTACCTTCTGTAGTCAAAGTAAAGCTTCTTTTATTAACAAAGTAAAATCTCCTTCTTTAAGCTATGAGCTATCAACCGTAGATTTTGTTAAAGAAGTGGCTGCTTTTTGTGGATGGCGTGGGGAAAAAGAACCAAAAGATAGAGCCTTTTTACATGATTTAAAGATGGCTTTAGAAGAATGGGACGATATTCCCAATAAAAAGACACAAGAAATTATTGAACAATTTATGGGATTTCCGTATGAAAATAGATTGTTTTTCGTTAACATTAGAGAAACCAAAGGCATTGATTCATTTAAAAAGTGGGCTTTAAATGAAAAAAAGTATAAGATTTTTACTGTTTTTATAACTAATCCCAATATTATTTCTAATGAAGCAGAGAACGTAAAAGATGAAATGCTTGATTATGATTACGATTTTGTAATTAGTAATGATGGAGATATTCTTGATTTACAAAAGAAAGCAGATGAATTTATCAGCAATATTTTACTGTGAAAGGATACATAAGAAAATGTATGTTGTAATCAGTGGAGAAAAGGGTGAAGGAAAGACTACAGAGCTATTAAGACTTTGTGCTACACACCTAAAAGAAAAGAAAACTGTGGTTTTTCTTACTACAAAAGAAGACTATGATGGTTTTGCCTCAACTTTGGAAGAAATGGGGGCTAAAGATTTAAAGCATTATTATCGCCCCATGTATGCTAAGGATTTGCAAAGCGCTATGGAGGTTGCCCCTATTATTGCACATGGTCCTTACGATGTTATTGCTCTAGACGGATATTCTAAGCTTGAGGAGAAGCAATATGAGGAGTTAATGAAGCTCACCAACGAAAGAGGAGTCATTATTTCTACTTCGCAAAAATATTCAAATTAACCTATTGACTAGACCAGGTTTTTGTGTTATTATATACACAAGACCCTGGTTTAGCTATTTTTATTTTGTTAGGAGTGATAATATGCGTGAGCTTTCTTTTTCCGCAGTCAAATTAATGGATGGGCAAAAGGTTGTCGTGCATGATTTAGCTTACGACGTTCCTGACCAAGTGTGTGAAGTTAAGATTAATAGGGATATTAACCCCACTAATAAGAAGTCAATGGTTATTTCTAACATTGAGTTTTTCAATGATGAATTTCTTTATGTTTATGAAAATAACCAGTGTGTAAATGGAGAATTCGAGGTATATTCTTATGAAGAAAGTAAATGATAAATTCAACAATAGAAATGTGTTTAAGCTGTATCCCCACAATTGGAAACGCCCCTCTAATTGGTGGGATAATATCAAAGACTTTTTCCGAGGTTTCAAATATGCTTATCAAAGAGCTACAAAGGGGTACTGTGATTACGATTTGTTTTCCATCTCTGACTGGTTTTTAGAAATGTTTCCTAATATGTTAAAAGGGTTTAGAGAAAACACTATTAGTTATCCTTACGACATGAAGGAAGAGCAGTGGACGAAATATCTTAAAGAAATGGAATCACACTTTTTAAACGCCTGTATGGACTATGAGGACTCTTCTCCAGAAGCCAGAAAAGAACACGATGAGTTATATAAAGAATATTTTAAAAATCCAATAGAGCACAAAGATGAAGAGCGCAAAAAGAAAGTAAAGGTATATTACGAAAAAGTAAAAGAACACGATAAGTACAAACAAAAAGAACTTGAGGAAGGAATGGATATGTTTCAAAAACGCTTTTGGGACCTGTGGGAGTGATGCTTTTGGGACTTATGGGAGTCAATAACCCGCGAAGCTAAAGCTTCGGAGCTTGAGGGAGCTTAACACCTAAGAGCTCATGTTGTCTACTCTAAGTCCTTCGGGGACTACGTTATTTGTGTTATCACACCTACGGATGATTCTCTAGTCTGTAGCTACTGTGGAGGCTCTGTAAACAGTTCTATTGGGTAGGAACAGTCAACCTCATGTGACCGATTACGGCAAGCACTTATAACATTGAGGAAGGGAAACAAACTTTTATAAAAAAAGGAGATACCACTTGCGAGTCGGTATCAAAGGTAAAAGCAAATGCAACAAGGAAATCGAGTATTTGTACTCAACATGAGGGGAGAGGCGTTAATGCCTACAACCCAAAGAAAAGCTCGTATTCTCCTTAAGGAAAAGAAAGCTAAGATTGTAAAATATAATCCTTTTACAATACAGCTTAATTATCCTACTGGAGAAAACAAACAGGAAGTAAACATAGGTATAGACACGGGAGCAAAAAACATAGGTATTGCCATTACATCCGACAATAAGGTTTTTTATAAAACTGAAGTTGAATTAAGGCAAGATATTTCATCTAATATTTATTCAAAAAGTATTTATCGCAGAGGCCGCAGAAGTCGAAAAACTAGGTATCGTAAACCAAGATTTCTCAATCGAAAGAAACCTGCAAAATGGTTGCCTCCTAGTTTGCAAAGCAGAATTGATAAACATTTTTGGTGGATAGATATTTTTAATAGTCTTGTTCCAGACGCAAAATTACATATAGAAGTTGGAAAGTTTGACGCCGCTAAAATGATTAATCCAGATATACAAAGTGTAGATTATCAACATGGCCAAACTTATGAATTTTATGAAGAGAGATATTTTGTGTTTGCTAGAGATAATTATACTTGTCAGGTGTGTGGAAAATCCAAAGATAAAATTTTACAAACACATCATATAATCTATCGTAGTAATGGAGGTAGCAATAGAGTAGACAATCTTATTACCATTTGTACAGATTGCCATACTTCCGAAAATCATAAAAAGGGTGGTATATTATATGAATGGCAAGAAAAACATAAAAAGGTAAAACAATATAAAGAGCCACCTTTTATGAATGGTCTGCGTAGAAGAATATTTGACCGCTATCCAGGGGTAGATATTACCTATGGTTCAATTACTACTCCAAAACGCAAACAGTTGGGTTTGGGCAAAACTCATTATAATGACGCCATTGTTATAAGTGGCGTTAAGACTATAAAACAAAACCCCAATGAGTGGGTACTTATAAGACAATTTCGTAAAAAGAAAAGGTCTTTACACGAAGCGACAGCTCGCAAGGGTCGTAAAGAGCCAAATCGAACCTCTAAACGAAACAGCAAAAACACGCCTTATTACAAGGACTTCCATTTAAATGACAAGGTAAAAGTTTTAGATAAAATTGGCTATATCACTGGATTCACCTCTGGAGGAGTATATGTTAAAGATTTAGAAAATAATTATATTACACTTCCGGAAAAACCTTATAAACAAGTTGGTATAGCAAATTTGTGCTTACTTTGTCATAATAATAATTGGCAATACATAACAATATCAAAAAAAAGATAAAAAAAGATAAAAAGAGAAAGGGCGCAATTCATCCCACGAAGCTAAAGACTTCTGGGAGTTCTTGCGAATATTTTTAAAAAAATATGAAATATTTTGATAACGCTAGTACAACTTGGGTTTATCCAGAGTGTATTGAAATCATCAATGATATTCTAAAAAATTGTTGGGGAAATCCTAGTAATATTTATGATTTTGGATTAAAAGCAAACGAAATTGTTGAGGCTTCTCGTAAGACTATCGCTGACACCTTAAAGGTTCTTCCAGAGGAAATTATTTTTGTGAGTAGTGCAAGTGAAGGTAATGCTTTCGCGCTTTCTCAAGGAAACTCTGCTTTTGTAAGTCCTTACGAGCATCATGACATTCTTGACAACCCTAAATGTAAAGTAGTAAAAGAAAGCTTTGAATATAATTGGGGAGCCCCTCCTTTAAGCTCAGTAAGAAGTCATATGTGGGTTAATAATGAAACTGGACAAATTTTTGATATTGATAATATCTTTAAGAAGGCAAAGAAGGGTTGTATGCTAACTCATTGTGATGCTACTCAGGCTTTGGGTAATATTGAGGTATATCCTCACGACCATCCAGACGTAGATATTATGACTTTTGGAGGACATAAAATTCATGCCCCAAAAGGTCAATCCTTTATGTATGTAAAGAAAGAAGTTCAAGATAAGCTAAAGCCACTTATTTATGGTTCTCAAGAAAACCATCTAAGAGGTAGTACAGAAAATGTGCATCAAATTGCGGCTTTAGCATTAGCTGTGGAAAAGTCTTGTAACCCTGTAAATATTCGTTCTAAGATTTTTACTACTTGTGTTATGAAAGAGGTTCTTATTAAGGTCCTTAATAATTTTGAGCTGGATTATATTATCAACAGAGGGGATAATAATTGTGCTTCTACTTTAAATATTTCTTTTAAGGGAATAAATGGAGATGCTTTGGTTTTGTTTTTAAATAAAAAAGGTTTCTCTGTTTCTACTGGCTCTGCTTGTAATACTGGGGATTTAAGTCCTTCTACTGTATTAACGGAAATGGGAGTTCCTAAGGACTATATTTATGGAACTATTAGAATCTCTTTTGACCCATCTTTAAACTCTACCGAGGGCGTTAAAGAGCTTGGAGAAGCTATAGTCGAGGGGGTTAAATCTCTAAATTTCTAAAAAATAGGTGAAAAATTATGCAATTATCCAAATATCAGGAAGAAATTCTAAACTATTTTAGTGAAAATAAACAAAAAAATATTGGAGTAAGTGCGTTTGCTGGGACAGGAAAGACTTTTATCATCGAAAAAATGACTGAAATTTCTGATACAAGAGATATTTATTTGGCGTTCAACAATACTATCGCTGAAGAATTTAAAACGAAGATTAAAAATCCTAAGACTTCAGTCATGACAATTCACGCTTTGGCTTATAGTATTATGAATTATAATCTAAGTAAAGGTTGTTCTAGTAGTGGGAAAGGTGGAGTAGTTGGAGTTATCAGAGAGAGTCCCAATAGAGTCTCCGCAAGTCTTGATAATTTGAAAATTTACAAGATTATTGATGATTTTCTAGATGCAACAGATACCTCTTTCAAGGAAAAGACTTTTTTGAGAAATAGTTTTTATGAGCTTTACAATAAGTGTAGGGTTACTTTAACTAATTTTGAGGATACAAATGGGCTATTAAAACTAATTGATGAATATAACTTATTTGATTCTACTTTTTATGGCCCAGAATGTGAAATTCCCACAATTAAATCTATTACAAGCTGGCTAAAGAAAATTGATGAAATTAGTTTAAAGGAATTTTCTAAAAACAAGTCTATAGATTTTACAGATATGCTTTATATTACTTATTTAAAGCTAAAATCTGGCGAATGGAAGCCCTCTGATAAACAAATTTATTATAATGTTTATTTAGATGAAGCACAAGATAATAACAAATTACAAATAAATTTTCTAAAATATGTTAAACACACAGATGGAAGATATATTTTTGTATATGATAAGAAACAAAGTTGTTATCTTTTTAATGGGGCTGACGCTTACGCTCTTAATGAGATAGAAAAATTATATTCCCCCATTGAAAATTTCACGCTCCCTGTAAATTATAGGTGTCCCACTTCGCACCTTAAATTGGTAAATGACGAATTTGGTATTCCAATTGAGCCAAGACAAGATGCTCCAAAAGGGAAGATTGTAACTATTAAAAAGAATGATATTTACAAGTATGCAAAACCGGGAGATATGGTTGTTTCTCGCAAGAATAAGTGGCTTTCTGATGTGGTAACAGAGCTAACTATGCATAATATTCCTATTTTTATACATGATAAAGATATGGTTTCTCAAGTGAAGCGTATAGTTAAATATAAAAAATCATCAGATTTAACTATTTTATGTAAGCAATTGAGGAAAGATATTAAAAATTATAGGGAATTTATTCAAAATCAAGTTAGTATTCTTGCTAAAAATAATGGCATGACAGAAGCTATGATAAAGCTAGAAAATACTAGTAGTCAAATGGATTGTACTTATTTTTTGTTGGACTTAGTAGAAAATTTCATCAAAGAGTATCACAATATTGGGATTAGAGATTTTTCTACTTATTTGGACAAAGTATTGTCAGTTACTCCTTCTCCGAAAGCTGTTATGTTATCAAGTGTACATAAGGCAAAAGGTCTAGAAGCAGAAAATGTATTCGTATTAAATGAAGGGAAGGTCTGTGAGGATGAGAGAAATTCTCCAGAGCAAGACCAACAAGAGAAAAATTTAAGGTATATTTCTATTACTAGAGCTAAAAATACATTGTACTTTGTGAAGGAGGAACAGGAAAATGTGTAAAAACAAGGAAAATAATCAAGTAAAATGTGATGTTCATTGTATATTTTTCCCAGACATGACTTGTTCCTCTTGGAAATATGATGAAAAAGAGCCTTATATTAAAAGGCGCGATGATGGAAAACAATTTATTTGTGCTTACGATGGGCATGTAATTAAAAGCTGGTATGATGAGTGTCCTAAAAATACTGAAAACACTCAAAAGTGAGAAGAAATAGATAATGTTTTTTCATTAACCTATTGACTTCACGTTTCCTTTGTGGTATAGTCTATACTACAAAGGAAACATTTTTTTCAAGGAGTATTGAAATGTCTTTTATTGACAAAAACTCCAAACAGAATACAAGAGACAATTTACAGTTAAAGCATCTAGGTTTGAATAAGTTTACTTTTGAAGATGAATCTTCTTATGCTGAAAAAGATTTTAACGATGCCTTTGATTCAGACTATAAGGGAGACAAAGCCGTGGTTAAATCTATTATGGCAAATTGTGAAGATTTTTGCTATAAGGAGTCTTATATAAAATCAATTGTTTCTGATTTGGAGAAGAATAAAAAAAGTAGTGTTTTTTATGTTCAAAAGGACGAAGATGGGAATTTTGAATATGCTCATTTTATTCCGGCTTTATATTTTTCAACAGACAAAAAAGAAGGATATAGAAAAGTTTATGGCAACTATGAATTAAATAAAATTCCCGCAAAGGTAGAATGTGTAATTTCTTTTAAAAAGAAGAAAACTATTTTGAAGCGGGAAGGCTCTTTATTTTATAATGAAAAGCTAATAAAAGCTGTTAAGGACGAACTAAAATAATATATAAGAGGTTTATATGCGTTACAGATATATTGCAACTTTTGAAGCTGAACCTAATGAGTGTTTTACACAAGAGATTCAAGAAAAACTAAAGAATAGAATTAAAGAAGATATTGAACTACAGTGTGGTAACAATGTTTTTGTTACCTTAGAAGATGAATATTGTATCAAGAGAAATGATACAATTGGAGAATCTATTGTAGCTACTTTAGATACTACAACTATTCCAGAGAGTTCTTGTCAAAATGAATATATTGCCTATGCTAAGCTTCTTATTAATAATTTGAAGCAAGTGCAAAAGGTGGAGGGCAGTCTAAAAAGTGATTTTGATGAAGCCATGATTGCTGCTATTAATGTGCTGATAGAAAAGGGCAATAAGTATTTTGGCAAAGAAGAAAAAGAGAAAGAAGAAAAAGAAGAAAAATAGTGATTAAGCTATTGACTTTTTAAAAAGTATATGCTATAATACATATATAATAAATATAAATACTAAAGACTCATACAGCAAACAATTCTTGGAAATGACTGCTAATCATTAAAACCAAAATGAGTCTTGTTTTTGCTCCGCTAGCTCAACTGATTAGAGCACCTGACTTATGAGAATATGGGGGAATTGGCAACCCGCTATAGTCAAGCTATAGAGATTGTAAGTTCGAGTCTTACTATTCTCACCAAATCGGGAGATTCCGTGTTCAAGTCACGGGCGGAGCACCAACATGGCCTGTTAGTCAAGTGGCTAAGACACCTCTCTTTCACGGAGGTAACATTGGGTTCGACTCCCATACAGGTCACCACTCGCCCAAGGTTCTGCTTCGTATTGAGGTAGCGAGCAATACATAACGTAGAACCTTTTTAAGACACTTCTGCTTATAGCAGTTGTGCAGTCAAGGCTTTAGGTATTTGAGCCGGATAATCAATGCTCGTGTGACTGACACGTAAAATCCGAAAAGAGATGCAGTAGAAGGTTTATCCGAAGGAGCTGAGCGTCGAGTGAGCAACAGAAAATATCTCACCTTAAACGAGGTTTAAACTCAAGGCTGGTCGGACAGCAGAAAATCAGTCACCAGATAGTAATAATTGGTTCTGTCAAAATATCGAAGCTTTGATTCTAAATAGCCCTCTTCGAGGCACAACAACAGTTATTACTATTATAAATATGCTGTTTCTAGAACAGCCACGTGGATAGTTATAACGTATCCCAAGTAGCTACGGAGAGGCCAAAGGCTGGGTATTACTCGCACACTAGAGGAGAAAGGCTACCTAATAGGCTGATGTGGCACAATGGCAGCGCAATTGATTTGTAATCAATGGGTTGTGAGTTCGAGTCTCGCCATCAGCTCCACCCTCCAGTGAGGGCTATTGATTTTTGGAGAAACTTATTCTCTACTATATATAGCACAATATATGATGGAAACACAAGATATAGATTTTATTTTGCTATATTTAGTGCTCAGACCACTATATATTGTGTCTATGTGTAGCGCTAACCACAACATATTGTGGTTAAAACTGAAATAAAATGGAGATTTTATTTTTTTCTAAAAAAGGAGTGTTTAAATGGATTGGAAAGATTCTGTGCGTCTTGCGCCATCGGATATTGCGAAAAAAGCAATTCATTTCTGTGAAAATACAGAATGCGAAGATTGTCTCGTTGCTATTGAGGGGCTTGAGCATCGCACTCGATATGAAAAAGAAGTAGAACACGTTCCTTGTGCTGATAATTTAATTTTTGAATTAGCAAATGGAAGAACACTAGACTAATATGCGGTAGTACTCAAGGGGTTGAAGAGGGCAGTTTGCTTAAAACAACTTATTTGTAATGATGAATGTAAATCAAAAGGGAAAAATATCAGAGTTAAACGTACTTTCTTATGTTGTAAAAAAGGGATATTCTATTTCTATTCCTTTCGGGGAAAAAGATAGGTATGACCAAGTTTGGGACATTAATGGAAAAATGTATCGCGTTCAAGTAAAAACATCGAGGTGGATAGATGATGAGCATAGTGGGTTTATGTTTAATTGCTATACTGTTAGTAATGGCAAGAAACGGTTTTATTCAAAAAAAGATATTGATTTATTTGCTACTTATGTTAATGAACAACTATATGTTTTCCCAGTTGAATATTGTTCCAATGAAAAGAAAGTACGATTTACATCTAAACAAAACCAGCCAGGTATAACCTGGGCCAAAGATTCAACTTTTGAAAAAGTTTTACAAGCTTAAGAATGTTTTAAACAAACTGCTAGGCGGTGAAAGCCGTGCGAAGGTTCGAATCCTACTCTCCGCGCCAAAGAAAAAAATATCATTAACCTATTGACTTTTACAAACGAGTATGTTATAGTAATATCATCAAGTGAGCCAAACAAAAAAACACCCCTCGGTAGCTCAACGGTAGAATCAAACAAACTATGTTTGAGATGTGGGTTCAACTCCCACCTGAGGGCAAACAAAGAAGTTTGGACCAAACTGCTCCATTTGATAATTGGGAGTAAAAAAATAATTATCAAGCACCTTCAAAAGTTAATAAGATGGCGTGGTTGATTTAGATTAAAAACATTATACGTTAAGTATAATACTATTATTGATTATTAATTAAACACACACTAATATTAAATATTGAATTATTGTTTTTTGTTATAGATACTTAAACTTATTAACATAACAAAGATTGTAACAATAATTTCAACCACACCAAGTATTGACCGTTCGTTTAGAGTAAGACGCCCTTCGGGGATATGGAAAAGTGACGACTTTCACGGTTTGAGAAGCTAAAAAAGACTCTATGGTAGTCATAATTAGAGACTACATAGAGAGGGGACATCATAGTAGCTCAAGAGCAGAGCAATATACTTATAATATAGAGATGCGGGTCATAACCAACCGTCTGTGATGTCGGACTTAAGGGTGATAATAAAAGATAATGGATAACTTGTAACTAATAAAAGTCCAAACCCTGAAATTTTTGTTCCTTTTGTTAATTTGTAAAAGAACAAAAAAAGTATCTGATTTAGCAATGCTTGGTGACCATCTTATTAATTTTGAAGGTATATTTGGGGCTATGGCGGAATAGGCAGACGCAGTGGACTCAAAATCCACCGAGTAAAATCGTAAGAGTTCAAGTCTCTTTAGCCCTACCAAGACCTCAGCATGTCGGAAAACTGCTGAATTTTTTATATGTGCCTCGTTAGCTCAGGTGAATAGAGCAACGGTCTTCTAAACCGTGTGCCACTGGTTTGAGTCCAGTACGGGGTGCCATATTTCCGGGTGTAGTTCAGCTGATAGAACGCGGCATTTGGGATGCCGAGGTCGAGAGTTTGAACCTCTCCACTCGGACCACATGCTCGTGTAGCCAAAAGGTAAGGCAATAGACTTTGACTCTATGATTTGTTGGTTCGAGTCCAGCCACGAGTGCCACCCTTCAAGTGTCCGTATGAGACATGGAGTTGGAAACACGAAAGCAAGCTGGTTACTTGTGGAAGTGTTGTGAATAATATCTAACTAATATATTCATGGTTAAACTGATTCTAATTAAATTAATAATTTTAAATGAAAGACAGTTACAGCAACTATTTAATGAAATTATTGACTGAATTCAATAGGTACAGGTTCGATTCCTGTCGTACTACTTCGGTAGTGTGTGGTGTAATGGTAGCATGTTTTCTTAGCTGTCTTGTAATACGCTCCTATGGACAAGTTGGTAAAGTTGTCGGCCTCTCAAGCCGGAGACATGGGTTCAATTCCCATTAGGAGTACCATAAGGCGCTATGGACGAATTGGTAGAGTTACCACATTTTCACTGTGGAGTTTCCGGGTTCAATCCCCGGTAGCGTCACCAGCCGCCAGTAGCAAAGGACCGTAACTCACTTTGCTCGCGTAATATTTGGCAATCTTAACTGCGATAAGTAGAGTGCTTGGATAATTTCTGTGGGTCTTTGCATCAGATTAGTTCGCCAAAACGACCCTCTACTTCAATATTTTAAGGAGATTTTTATGAAGTTTCTCATTATGAGCCGCAGGGAAATGAAAAGTTTTATTAACAAAATTCATCCTTTCACCACTGGTATTATCACTATTTCTGATACTGATAAGAATAATATTAATATTACTAATGTCTGTTTGGTGGACGGAAACAAGCTTGCTCGTAATGGGGTTCATTCTTTTCTGCCTCTAAAGTTCGATGACGTTGAGAAGGACTCTCCTACAGAGACGGCAATTTCCAAAAGTGATGCAAAAGCTATCGTTAAGTATATTAACAGAGTTAAAAATAAAGTAGATTATATCGCCGTTAACTGTGAAGCTGGAGTTTCCAGAAGCGCAGGAGTGTGCGCGGCAATTATGATGGCTCTAAATGGTGATGATTCTGAGGTTTTTAATGACCCATCTAAGTGTCCAAATATGAAATGCTATCGCACTGTTCTCAATGAATTTGCTGAAAACGGCTATTTCGATGAAGACACTAAAGGTATTTCAAACGAAGAAATCCGTCAGAAAGAGCTGGATAATATTGAAATTTGGAAGGGCAATCTTGAATAAGCGCTAAAAATAAATTATTAGGATTAACCTATTGACTTTATCTCATATCCGTGATATAATAATATCATGAATATGAGATATTTTTATAAGAGAAAGAATTTCTCCAAAGCAAAAACCATTGGTAATAAGGTTCTTTCTAAAATTAAAGCGGAATTTTAAGTTTTAAAAATGGGCTAATCAAAAGATCCCCAGCCATTTTATTAATTTTAGTAAGCATAATTATTACTATAGAGCTTTATTTTTGTGATGCTTTTATTATTACAACTAAAAGGTTCGATAATTCTGAAGAGTATTACAAAATGACAGCAGAAATTGGAGAAAATCCTTTGTTGAAAGACCTAGATTTTGTTCCAGATTTAGAAAAAATTCAATTTGTAAAAGATGAAGAAGCGCTTTTGGAAGAGTTAACTATTCCAGAGCCTTATACGAAACACGATTTAGAGCTTTTAACCACAATGGTTTATTGTGAAAACGGAGGAGTGGAAGGGAAAATTGAAATCAATGGAGAGGAAGGAGATGCCTGTACACTTCATAGATGGACAGCTCAAGTTTGTTTAAACCATCTTAAAAATGAAAACATTAATGTAAGTTCTATTTATGATGCTTTGTATTATCCGCGATACCCTTCTTATTATAGGGAAAGCGAAACAGCTCAAAGATGTAGAGAAGAAAATTATGAGAGATGGTTAGATTGCGAACAGGACTGTCTAATGGCCATGAATGGTTTGGTTGACCTTCCAGAAAACGTAATTTATGCTAGTAATTTTGCCGACTTAGGAAGTGGCTATTTTGCTAAAATCCATGTAAAAACAGACTATGTTGATACATGGTGTTATTTTGCCTATGAATAATTTTTTTAAAAAAAGGAGAATAAAAAATGCAGACAACTAAGTATACTTGCGACCACTGCGGGAAGGAAATTAATTCTTTTGATGATTATACCGATACTGAATTAGATTTCGGCGGGTTTTATAAGTCTTGTGACTTTTGTTGCGATTGCTACAATAAGTTAGTGGATTATGTTTCTAATTTTGTTGGGGATAAGAAAGAGGAGTAAGTATTTCCACTAAAAAACTTTCAAAAGGACTAAAAAAATATGAGTGTTTTTAGCATTGTTTTGTGCACATACTTTTCTACAGCAATAGTTGGATTTGTAGTGTTTTCGCTTATTATTGCTAGTGCTATTAGAATTGCTGCTTTGTCTATTTCTGAAAAGCAAGGTTTGTCTTATGCTGATACAAAGCAGATTCTAAAAAAGAATGGATTTTGCTTTCCCCAAATGTTTCTTAGTTCTTTTGTGGTTAGCGTGATTCCTCTGGTTAATTTTGCCGCTTTGGTTGACGTAATTGTGACTAACGGGAATCTTTTGGAGGAATCTTTATCCAAAACATTTTCTTCTCGCATCAACGAATCTATCGAAAAAGAAAGGAGAGATAATAAATAATGGAGCTTAAATTTGGAGATTACGAAATTCGCCCAAGTGAATTTTTGACCTCTAGAACCGAGAAGGGTTTTATTACCTCTAATATGCCTGGCCGCTATGATTTAGTAAAGTGGTACAATCACGAACCCATGGAGGTCATAGACTTAAAAACTGGTGCCAAAAAGATTAAAACTAGAAGTTGTTATGTCATCGCAAACTTAGAATGGATTAAGGGAAAAGACCCGTACTTCAAGTTTTCTAGTTGTGGCGACCGTTTTCTGGAGGCTTGTATTAAAAACCATGATGATGAACGCCCTGTAGAGTGGGAAAGACTTTGCGATTGGATTATGGGTGTAGAAAAGGTGCTCAGCTACATTATGACTTCCGCCGAGAGCAATTAAAGGAGCGTCCTATGGTAAAAAAATATAAGAAAAAGCCAATCATAATCGAAGCTTGTGTATGGGATGGCACCAACAAAGAAGAACTAATTTCTTTTAGTAAAGGAGCTGTTAGTTTTCTTCCGGTGCAGAGGTCAGATGGTGTTGTTACACATTGCTACATCAAAACCTTAGAAGGCACAATGGAAGCTAATATAGGGGACTATATTATTTGTGGTGTGAACGGAGAATTTTATCCTTGTAAGCCAGATATTTTTCAAAAAACTTATGAGGCAGTTGAAAAAACTCTTTGCCATTCTTATCAGGTTGGTGAAAGGGGCAAATATATTTTTAACCCTATTACATGTAAGTGGGATTATACTTTAGTGCCCTATGGTTTTTGCTTAGGCACTAAGGAATGTGAAGAGTGTAGTTGCGAAGGCGACAAATCAAAATGTGATTTCTATTAAGAAAAAGAGGGATAGAGAAATGAGACTGAGATTCACTGGGAAAGATGGGTTCTTTGGACTAAAAACTGGTTCTGTCTATGAGGTTATCGTATCTGCTAAGTACGGTGAGAGAAGAATTTGCGCTCAGTTCAAGCCTTTCGAAGAATGGGTGAAATATGGTTATAGTTCTCTAACCTCTTTCACCAAAGACTGGTCCGACCCCATGGTGGTGTGATATGTGGAAAAAATCAGACAACAAGAAGTCCAAAGAGGAACTTCAAGAATATCTAAAATTTCGCAATAGAGGCTCTAAAATACCAAATAAGAAAGCCTACACCCGTAAGGAAAAACACAAAAATAAAGGAGAATAATGGGAAAATTTTCAAACATAGATTTATCTTCCAAAGAAATAGCCGAGAAATACGGCTTACGAGCTTCAGACGTTGTAGAAATCACCGACAATTTTCTTTAGGGCGATTTCGAAAAAACTGATATGCTTTTAGAAAGACTAGAAAAGGTAAACTATCCACCATGAGATTTTCTTCTCAACTGGGCGTCATACTTGAATTAGATAGAGTCCATAAAACTGAATTTAATTACTTTAGTGTTGACGACTTTTTATCAACCCCAGAAGATAAACCATATAGTGGAAGTTATACCATTTTAGAATATAATAAAGTAAGTTTTAAGTATTATAAAGCAGATAAAGAATGCGATTTAATTGTAGAAAATACTATAGATAAACTTCAACCTGTTTCTATTATTATGGAAAGCGATAAAGCTGAGAAGTTTATTAATAGTTTATTGAATAATAAAGACGTTGAGCGAGTTGATTGTATTGAGTTTGATACGGACGGATGTTTTCCTACGTTAGATTGTTTTTAAATAAGAGGAAAAGATTATGGCTTTTACAAGAACTAAAACTAATTGCAATAAGATGATGGTTTTTAAAATTCCACGGACCGTTTGCTTTCTTGATAGTGGAACTAAAAAGTTTGAGGTTGTTGAGTTCAATATGGTGATGTGGAACGAAAAAGAGAACATAAGTGTTTTTGTAAAAGCTAGACCAGTCACCGTGTCAAACGGAAATAAATACATTAATTTAAAGGATGAAGTTGCAATCTCTTCTACAAAAGCTGTGCAGGAATATCTAATCCCCGCTTTACTCGACACAAAAAGTCCAGATGTTTTCATCGCTAAAGCGGAGCCTAGTTCAGAAATACTTTTTCAATTTTCTGATGAAGAGGTTAACGAAATTATTAACCAGTTAGAATCAGTGAGGGAAGAAAATGATGAAATGTAAGTTTTTCACAACTAAACAGCCTTCGGAAAATACTATCTCTAGATGTCCCTATCACTCATATTATTGCGAAAAGAAACGCAAGGAAATTCCTTTTGGAGAATACCAGTGCTGCAAATGCTCCGAAAGAGAGATGGAATCCGAAGGTAAGAATAACTAAAAATTAAAAAAGAGCTTTGTCGGTAATTTAACCTATTGACAAAGTTCTTTTTTCGTGGTATCATAACTATAAAGATTATAAAGACTATTAGAAACCTTAAAATATACAATTCTAAAAAAAGGAGAATAAAAATGTCTGGTGTAACAGTTCTAAGCGAAACAATTTCCTCTGTTAATGCGGTTGTATCTACGATTGACTTGGGCGTAGGAGTTGTTGTGCTAATTTTTGGTATTATTTGTGCAATTAAGTTTAGAAAGGAATGCCCTATTTTCCCTGTATTCATTTTGGCAGGAATTGTTTTTCTTGGAGTGGGGTCTTATAGACTTGTGAGGGCAAATGATTCTCAGAATCAAAAGATGCAGTACAAGGTTATTATTGATGACACTGTGAAAGCCAAAGATTTTCTAGAAAAATATACTATTATTAATGTTGATGGACAGATTTATACTGTCGAGGATAGAGTCGATGAATGAGATATTAGGGCATAATGTCAATATTTATGAACATTATGGGAGGTTTTGTTAATAAATATGAACATCAATACTAAAATGCTTTTACAAAAAGCTAAAAATTACGGCTATCTTAATGGAGTCGATTTTTCTATTGTCATGCAAAACCTCCTTATTTCCGAAGGCGGGTATGTTATCGACACTGGGAACTACGAAAATGTTAACGCTGTAGTAGCTGTCCGTTTAGCTGAGAAGATTAAAAAGCATCCTTGGCTTTGGAAAATTTTTTTCACAGTGGATTGATGTTATGGAAGAAAGAATTTTAAATTGTAAGAAATGCGGTTGGGAATGTTTTCGCGTCATTCCCTACGGGCATTTAGACCACAGTATTACAACTTATCGAGTAAGTTGCCCAAGATGTGGATATTGCACCAAAGAGAAGGATACTAAAGAGGAAGCAATCAGGGCGTGGAACCAAAGGAACCATTATATAAAAGAACGCGAGGAGTAAGGTAAGATATGAAAACTTTTCTAAACCCAATTAATCATCATAATAAGAATAGAGAGAACTACTGGCTTAAAACATTGGTTCAAGATTACAAATGTTTTAAGTCTATGAAGAAATCTTTTGATTTTGCGTGTTCTTTCGCGGAAGGCTTCAAGCCTCTTATTAAGGACCTAGACAGGGAAATTTATCTCAATCGTTCTCTATCTGAAGAACAAATGGTGAAAATCTATAAAGAACTAAACAATCTTATAGAGCTACAAAGTTACTATTATGACGTTGCTCTTGGTATTTACGACCCAAAGATTTGGGACTAAAATCTAGATTTAAGGAAGGCAAAAAACATGATTATTATTGGTTATCCTTGCATTGGTAAGTCCAGTTTTTGTGAGAATTTTACAGAGTTCATTGACCTAGAGAGTAGCTGTTTTTCCAAGAGCAACCCTCTTTGGTACAAAGATTATTGCACAGTGGCTCGTGATTTAGAGTCCCAAGGCTATAATGTTTTTGTGTCCTCTCACAAGGAGGTAAGAGAAGAACTAGCTCCTTATCAAAAAAGCATTAAGATTGTAGAAATTCTGCCAACTCTTGATATGAGAGATACTTGGGTCACAAGAGTTTCTAATAGGTATATCAATACTCTTTCCGCTAAAAATAAGGCTGCTATGGATTTCATTATTAAGAATTATGTTTCTGGAGTGGGAGACATGATGGCTGATAATATTGAAAAAAAGGTTTTCATCAAGCCTGAGAATGTTAACGACCTATGTTCTACGGTTAGAGAAGTGTATGATTTCAATGGAGGGAAGCGCAATGAAGTGTAAGCAGTTAGTCTTGGTTGCTATAATTTTTATTTGTGCGTTAGTTTTGCCGGTAACAATTTATGTGGGTATTAGTAGTAGAAAGGCTATCAGCACCTATACCCCCGCTTGGGAGAGAGTTATTTTTGAGGCAAAGGAAGATGCAGTGCAACCGGGAACTTTCTTTGACGCAGATAATCCACGCTTTGTAGTGGTGGACTGCGGCACAGATTTTGGCGGAAGAGATTGTATTGTATACGCTGATACGGTAAGTGGTACTATGTATATGGTGGTGGATTATTATGGAGACTATGTTGGTTTTACTTTGCCTGGAGATGTGTTTCAGTATGATTCAGATAACCCCAACGCAGAATTAATCGAGTGAGGACTTTTTATGAAAAATTTTATGAGAAAAAAGACAAAAAGCAACCCTTTTAATGAGTTTAAAGAAAAAGTTTTAAGTGGCGGAGATTACGCTTACGTTTATGACAAGGAAGATAGGTCTTTGGCAGACGCTGTTTTTAACGTGTTTTCTAATTTTGATATTAATGATATTAAAGATTGGAAAACTACTGACACCGCATCCACAACTAATGTATCTACTGATATTAATGGTATTAATGGTTGGAAAGACAGTTGGACCACAACCACAACTAAAACTAACACATCTGATAAAACCATTACTATTACAGGAGGAGGCGCTGGTGCAGGAACAAGTGGTGATATTGGTGCTAGTTGGGTTTATCCTTATTATCCCACCACTACAGGCACTGTAACTACTACGAGTTCTACAATCACTATTCCCTATTATTCTGAAGAAACTTTCGAAGATGAAGAGGAAAGTTTTTATATAGTTTGCGACACCTTTAAAGAGGGCGAGGAAATCTCTCCTAAGCGTAAGTTTAGTGATGGAGCAAAAGAAATTTGTTTTAGTATGATTGCAGTACCAAGTAAGCGAATGAAAAATAATGGTATAAATTTCCCTGTATATTTTTATACGCCAAAGAAGAGAATTAAAGAAGGAGAGAAGATTCCTTCTGGTAATTATTTTTACCACGATAATGTTCTGTGGAAGAAGTGCTATAACAAGAAAATGGGTTATGATGAGTTTTTTAAATTTGTAGAAACTCATTTCTAAGGAGGAATAGGAATGACTTTGGAGGAAAAGAAAAAAATCTTTTATGATACTTACAAGAAGCTCTCTAAAAGATGGTCTTATAAATGTGATGTTTTTGTCTTTGATACTCCTAAGTATTTCTCTAATCTTTTCTCCGGCGATGAAATGACTTTCGATTCCATTTGGGTTGAGCATCGAGAGAGTGGCTATACTAGAGTTTGGATTGTTTGTGTCTCTTCTTCTGGGGTGGTATTTGGACAACTTTACTATTTTCCTTCGCATATTTATGACAACATGGAGTCCTCTCTTTTGGTAAACAATTTAGAAAAATTCATTTGTTTCCACGAAAAAATTAAAAGTGCGGGATTTCTTAATATGACAAATGATTCCGGCATCTCCAAAAGAAGGTTTGATGATTTTATGAGTGAATACATGAAAGACAGAGTTTAATACAAAAAAATCATAATAAAAAGATGTTTTTATTTGGGTATAATTATTGGTTAACCCATTGACAAAACATCTTTTTTATGTTATTATAAAAATGTAAATTTAGGAAGAGAGGGCAGATTTAAACATGGATATTTTTAATAGGCTCACAAAAGAGCAAATCACAGCGCTTATTGGATACTTTCACAGTGAATTTGAAGCAATTCTCTCTTTCGATAAGACCAAAACCTTTACCTTTAGCAATACTTTAGATAACCAAGAAGAGAAAGTTCGGTGCGATGCGATTGCATGGGAGAAGCATGGGACTTTCGACGATTATGTGAGAGTATACTTAATCATTACAGATAATAGAGAAAACTTACTAAGCAGAGAGTTTGATGTTTCTATTGTCCAACAAAGAGAGTGTGATTTTTTCAATGAGGCGGTTCAAGAGTTACTAGTAAAAGATGATGCTACTCTCTTTTGTATAAATTCCTTTTAAGAGATATATAAGGGAAAGTATTGGGATATTATCAATAGACGCTTTTTGGCGAGATATGATTTATCGAGACACTAAAACAAGAGGTAAAAAATGATGGAAATTTTTGCAAAAGGAGCAGCAATGCTAGAGGTACTACTGCTAGCAACAATGATTAGCGTTATGCTTTTTGATATGGTGAAAACTGTGATTTCTCTTGTTAAAGAATCTAAGAAGACCAAGAAAATCAGGAATGACGAAGACACTTCAGAAAGAGAAGCACTTCTAAAATCCGATGAAAAAATGTATTCCATCATTAATCGTGCTAGAGTAACTCTTACTGAAGAGGAAAGGTCTCATATATTAAACTATGTTAAAGAGGCTCATTCTTGTAATTCTATAAGCTGTTTTTGGCTTAATAAGTTATCTTATATAACGGTTTTTGAAGGGAAAAAAGTCTTTCCTCATTTTTGTATCGGAGTTTTAGTGGAAAAACTAGAGAGCCTAGTAACTGTTAAAAAAGGTTTTACGATTAGAAATAGTGACAAAACAAATCCGGCTTATATAATCTCTTTCGTTTCATATGATTTCAAACAAGAGTTTTCTGGAAGAAGTACTCTGCCTTTGCGCCTTGAAGAATACGTTGTTACACAAGATAAATATGAACAAATTATGAATAATTTTGTTTTTCGTAATAGTGACGAATACATACATTTAGATTCGCAAGGAGGGAATTGTCTTCTTTACAATAGCGACCTAATCACCATTGTGTCTACCAAAGAGGAGGTTTAAGATGTATATTAAAGAGGATTATAAGGAAGATTTAATTAGTGCTCTTAATTATGAGTTTTATTTCTCTAGGATTCGCCTCTCTACGGAAACGTATTGGTACGACCACCTTGTTCCTCTTAAAGTTTTTCTTCCTGAAAGCAAAATTTATTATTGTTTTGGTATGTACATTAGTTCATACAATACTAGTCGACCACATACTTTTTCTTATGAGGTTAATTTTCTTTGTGTCCCTCCCATGAAATTAAATGTAATCAATCTTAGATATTCGATTTCTAAAGCGAAATATAATAAGCTAATTACTGAAAATGTGCTTGCTTATCCAAAATTCATCTGGATGCACGAAGGTGAAGGAGATTGTGCTTTTAGGGATGATACGGAAATGGGTACTTTACAGGGGTATATAATATGAAGTTTGAGGAATTACCAACAAAAAAGATTTACAAATATATGCCTTTTAATGGTCTTTCAAACAAGTTGCTTTTTAGGTTTGATGGACTTAAACCTTGTCGCTACAATGAATGCAATGGGAATGATGCTGTTGCTCCCTTCAATGGTTGTTATGTTATAGAAAATAGCTGGCATGAACTTTTAGGCGCTTGTAGTTTCTTTTCTTTGTTGTGGTTTTCTACGATTAATAACCAATTGTGGGGAACAGAATTTTATTGCAAGAAAGGACTGCTAAAAGATTTTTACGAAAATTTCATTTTAAGTAGTCAAAATCTCTATAATAGCGAAGACTGGATTGGAGAAGATGGTAAACTCACATATTCTTACGATTTAAGTCGTGAAGGAATTATATTCGAAAAGAGAGTCCGCTATATTTAAAGGAGTATGTAATATGAAGTTTGAGAATTGGACAGCAGAGCAAATTAGTAATTTTATGCCTTGTCGGAGTTTTTCAAATAAATGTTTTTTTAAATTTAATAAGATTAGACCTTGCCGCTTCAAAGAACGCAATAGCGTTGCTGTAGTTCTTTTCTTTAGGGGCTGCTATATTATAGAAGATAGCTGGAATGAATTTTTTGGTCCTTATAGTTTTTTGTCTTTGCTATGGCAAGATGGTAACCACTTATGCGGAACGGAGTTTTATTGTACGAAAGAAGCGCTAAAAGATTTTTATGAGAATTTCATTTTCAATGACGAATTGAGCTTTCAACAAAATAATTTGTTTGAGAACAATGGCAACCTTAAATGTTTCTATGATTTAGACCGTAAAGGGTTTGTATTCGTTAGAAGAGTCCGCTACTGTTAAAATATTTATTTTAAATCAGGGATGTGTGATATGAGGTTTGAGGATTTGTCGACAGAAAAGATTTATAGATACATGCCTTTTAGTGGTTTTCCAAACAAGCTTCTTTTTAGGTTTGATGAACCTAAGCCCTACCGTTATAAGGAATACAGTGGTGATGGTGTAATTGTTTTCTCCAATGGCTGTTATGTTGTGGAAAATAATTGGCACGAGCTTTTAGGCGCTTGTAGCTTCCTTTCTTTGTTGTGGTTTTCCACGGTTGATAATCAGTTGTATGGGTTTGAGTTTTATTGTGAGAAAGAACTGCTAAAAGATTTTTATGAGAATTTTATTAGCAAAGACTGGATTGGAGAAGACGGAAAATTTAAGTATTACTACAATTTAAACCACGATGGAATTATATTCCATAGAAAAGTCCGCTACTCTTGTTACTCTTAAAAGATTGGTTTTATTTTAAATAAATTTATTTAAATGGGAGAAACGCCATGTTACCTCTAGAACTTAATGTTAAGAGAATTTCTCAATTCATTCTCCAAAATAATGAGCTTAATGCTAAAGTTCTGTACACTTTTCAAAAGCCAATGCAGTATTATTATTGGGATAATGGTGGTGGCTATGCTTCTATAATGTTTTGTGAAGGGGTATATATAGAATATATTGACCCTTATCGCCATAACCCTTTTCTCGACCTCTCAAGAGGAAAAATTTTGGTGTCTTTCATTTCTACATCTGAAGAAGGGATATATATTGGACGAGAATTTTTCTGTGACCAAGATTTTTTAGACTTGATGTGCGAAGATTTGTTTAATAAAAAGGAGTTCAACATAGAGCCATACATTGGGACTATTATTCATTATAATAAGACGGCTAAATACAATTTCTCCTTTTAACACAGAAAGGTGGGTGTTTTCCATGACAACTAAAGACCTACAAGAAATTGTACTTTCAAAGAGAAAAAACCTTTCTAGGAGAGGGACATATTTTTATTTATTTTTCGATGAAAATAAGCAAATAGGTTTTCCAATTATTTTTAATCGTAATAAGTGCAACTTTCGCACAAAGTTTAAAGGATTATGCTTTTCTGATGATTATGGTTGGGTAGCTTTCTATTGTTTGGATAACAAAGGAGAAGAAGTATATTCTGCCTACTTTAGTGTTTCTGACAAAGATTTTCTCAAAGAAGCCATTGAGTGCTTTACGACTAGAGAAGCAGAGCTTATTGTTTCTTTAAAGCAAAATAGAATTTTTTCTAATAATTGTTGCTTTGCTAATTTTAGTGATGTGATGTTCCTAGATTTAGAAGAATTTTTAGAGATTACAGGGCAATCTGACTATGGAGGCGTATAGCATTAATATGGAAAAGGTTTCTTTTGAGTATTTGGTAAGAAAATTTAATTGTGTTAATAATTGTAAGCTTTGCTTATTTGAGCTACCAGAGAAAAAGTTATATCGCACCCACAATATGGAAAACGGTTCTTTTACCAATTATTATTGTAAGGGAATTTTTGTCGGATATGATAGGTCTAACAGCTGTATTCTCGCACTTTTGGAAGACGTATATTCCCAACAAGACACTGGTAGACGAAATGTGGCAACTTATTATTGCATGTCGCGTGGTAGAGCTAACACTATTTTTCAAGAGCTCGTTTCAGATAGTAAAAAATCCCCTATTATTCCTATTAGAAATTTTAAAGAAAAAGATTACGTAGCTTATGGCGGAGAGATTTTTCTGTAATAACAATAACAGTAACACATTAACCTATTGACATCGGTGGGTTGATGTGTTATTATTATAATAAGACATGTAGAACAATAAGAAAGGGAAAGGAAAGACTGTGAAAAATCTACCTAATATTCCTGAAAAACAGTTTATTAATTTTTTAGTAGAAGATTTACAGTATAGTCTTAAGTGGAGATTTCTATTTTTAACTCTTCCCAAGAAAAAGAATTATACTTTAGTTAATCACATCAACATTAACAACTCAGAAACTAATTATAGTTGCACAAACGTCCTTGTTGCATATGACAACTCTCTTTCTGTCGCGGTGGCTTTTTTAGACTTAGAAAAAGGTACAGCCAACACTTATTATATGTCAACGCGGTATTTTGATGAAATTAGTAAGAACTATATTTTCGGTGACAAAGACAACTTTTCTATTGAGTTGTTTGCAGATTATGATGGGGTTGTGTACACCGGAGATAGAAACATAGGAGCTAAGTATGGAAAATTGTAAGATTTCTATAGAATATTTAGTACAAAAATTTGGCAAAAGCCCACAAGGGTCTTATTGTTTGATTGAATTTCCCGAAAAGAAAATGCTTGACTTTCATAATGTTGGATATAATTCTCATTTAGAGTGTTTTTGTAAGGGAATTTTTGTAAGAGGTTATGATAAATCTGGGTCCTGTTTCGTTACTTTCTTGGAAGAAATATATCCAGAAAAAATAAGTGGAAAGAAAAATAAGGCTATCTCTTTCTTTATGACTTGTGAAGCTTTTAATTCTTTTTATGAAAAATTAGTTTTAGGAGATACAGAAAGTATTGCTATTATGTATGGCGACCCTTTCAAAAGCAACACCATACTCCATTATAGGAATACTTATTTGTGAGTGAAAATATGAGTAATGTAAACAGTGTAAATAATCTAACCGGAAAAGAACTTATTGATTGCCTGGTAAAAAATTTACACTATAATTCAAAGTGGGAATATTGCCTTTTGCAATTTCCTAAAAGAAAAACTTATACTATAAACTTTGGTTTTCCATCGCACAACAAAAGCTGTACTCATGTACTTATTGGTCATGACGGTATTTCTAATTATGAAGATGTTGCTTTTGTAGATTTAGAAAATAATGTGGCTAGCACTTATTATATTTCTCAAAGCTTTCTTAAAGCTTTGTATGACGGCGATTTTTTTAACGATAGAGATTATTTTTCTATTAGTACCGCTAAGAACGACCAAGAAGTTGTATTTATAGAAAACATTATTTTAAGATAGTAGTAAAA
>ERZ1026876.55-NODE-55-length-67535-cov-10.415901_pt1 | contig 67535 bp, 52 predicted proteins | sample MGYA00380168_ERZ1026876 | MGnify/ENA primary metagenome ERZ1026876 (study PRJEB33269, sample SAMEA4719804) | human gut metagenome | biome: human-associated habitat; feature: organic feature; material: feces | place: Cameroon | collected 2013-10 ... | reverse complement strand
TATCAAACTTCTTTAGAATTACTCTAATGAGTAATTACGAAGCTCCCACCTCTTTGGTGGTGAGTAGTTCACTGTTAAACCATAAGCACTTTTAATATATTTAAGCCATAGGGCTAAAACCTGATGGTAAAGAAAACCCAGCAAGTTTCATAAGCTTACTGGGTTTTTTCTTACGGTTCTATTATGATGGTGGTACCTGGATCGACGAGGTTTAGTAATTCGTCAATGTCTTGGTTGAGCATGGCAATGCAACCGTTGGTCCATCTTGAAGGCTGTAGATTGGCTAATCCATCCTCGCCTTTAATGTATCGTGGTTGGCCGTGGAGCATAATCATGCCTCCAGGTCTCTTACCGAGCTTTTCGGCCCGGGCAATATCTTTAGAGTTGGGGTATGAAATGTGAAAAGCTTTATAGTAGTTCGAGTTATATTTTTTGTAGTCTAGAACGTACACTCCTTCTGGAGTTTTTTTATCACCTTCATATTCTTTAGGCCCTTTGGCGGTACCTATAGCGATAGTGTAGCTACGAATCACATTAGAACCTTTGTATAAAAACATTCTAAATCTAGACTTAACAACCACTACTTTATCCACAAGCATTTTGCGCGCTTCAGGAATAAACCAATTGCTGTTAGTGGCAATAGGGTTGATGGTTTTAAGTTTGATATAGTCAAATTCTGGGTCATATTCAGGGTATTCGGCTAAAGCCTGCATATAGACGTGGTAGGGAAGCGAAGTGCCTCCGACTGCGAAATTATTAGCCCAAGCACTATTTGGAAAAAAAGCTAATAATGCGCTTGGTAGAGCTAAAAATAGTAATGCTTTAAATATGAAAGTGTTCATGAAAAAGATATCTGTTAGCTTGAACGTTAGTTGTGGGTGAATTTCTTTAAAGCCAGCCTAATTATTGATAACTGCTAAAAAGCATAGGCTTAACCCACGGGGTTAATGGCTCTCGTATGGTACCATATTATGCTATTTCTGGACATGAATTCTATGATTTATCGCCTAAGCTTTTAGATAGTTTGAGGGATAAATTTATAGACGCAGGTGGAGGCATAAGAGGCTTAAAATCTAAGCGCATTAAAAGAAGGTAAGATAGTCTAGTTGTTACCAAATGATTCTAACTTAAGACCACGCTTATCTACAAAGAGAAACGTGATTTACGTTGTGGTGGAGCTATTAGCCTCGTAGAGCTCAACTTAAATTTTTAAGGTGTTTTACGGAGCAAAGTGAGCTTGACCAAGGTTGTTATTTCTGTACTCTCTTGATTTTTGGCATAAGAGCCGGTTAAAGGTATAATACACAGATTAGAAATGATAGGAGAAGGTGAAAATGGATGAAATAAAAATGAGCCTAGAAGGGGTAGAGTGTTTACCCCTAGAGGCCTTTACTGAATCGGCTTATTTGAATTATTCCATGTCAGTCATAAGAGATCGTGCTTTACCTCATGTGTCTGACGGACTTAAGCCAGTTCAGCGTCGTATTATTTATGCCATGCATGAACTTGGATTAACAGCTTCCTCTAAATTTATGAAATCAGCCCGTACCGTGGGTGACGTGTTAGGTAAGTACCATCCGCATGGTGATGCTTCTTGTTATGAAGCTATGGTGTTGATGGCTCAGGACTTTTCTTATCGCTATCCTCTTGTTGATAAACAAGGTAACTGGGGTTCACCAGATGACCCTAAATCCTATGCGGCCATGCGTTATACTGAATCACGCTTGTCGAAGTTTTCAGAAGTTTTGCTTTCTGATTTAAAATTTGGCTGTACTCCGTATGTCCCAAATTTTGATGGGACTATGAAGGAACCTGAATTTTTACCAGCACGGTTGCCACATATCTTGTTAAACGGGACCACAGGCATTGCCGTTGGTATTGCCACAAGTATCCCACCACACAACGCACGTGAAGTTGCTGATGCCTGTGGATATCTTTTGGATCATCCTAACGCCACAGTTTCTGAACTTATGCAGTTTGTCAAAGGGCCTGATTATCCAACAGCAGCTGAAATTATCAACAGCCATGAAGAGTTGAAGAAAATCTACGAAACCGGGCGTGGCTCCGTTAGAATGCGTGCGGTTTATCAAGTAGAGCGTGGGGAAATTATTATTACGGCTTTACCGTACCAAATTTCTGGTTCGGATGTGGTTCAGCGCTTAGCAGAGCTCATGAATGCGAAGAAACTGCCATTACTTGCTGACATTAGAGATGAAACTAGTGACAAGTGTCGTATTGTGTTAGTACCACGTTCTAATCGAGTTGATATTGAAAAATTGATGCTTCATCTGTTTGCTTTACCAAAACTTGGTTTGGAAAACACCTATCCAATCAATATCAATATTTTAGGTATGGATGGCAACCCAGCGGTTAAATCTTTACCGGTGATTCTTAAGGAATGGCTAGCGTTTCGTAGTGAAACTGTTAAGGCAAGAATCAATACTCGAATTGCCAAAATTGATGCTCGCTTGCACTTATTAGCCGCTCTTTTTACGGTCTTTTTAAATATCGATGAAGTTATCCATATCATCAGAACTTCTGAGGAGCCAAAGGCTGAGCTGATAGCGCGATTTGGTTTAACAGATATTCAGGCAGAATATATTTTAGAAACAAAATTACGAGCTTTAGCGCGCCTGTCAGAAATTAAATTAACTGAAGAACGCAATGCTTTAGAAAAAGAAAAAACAGGTTTAGAAGCGTACTTAAATTCCGCAGTTAAATTTAAAAACCTACTCAAAAAAGAAATTAAAGAAACTGCCCTTGAATACGGTGATGACCGTAAGAGCCCTATTATTGAACGTAGTGGGGCGGTGATGATCGCAGAAAAGGATATGACGCCAAGTGAACCTGTTACGGTTGTTTTATCACAAATGGGGTGGGTGCGAGCTGCTCGTGGGCACTTAGCTGATGTCACTGGTTTGTCGTTTAAAACGGGTGACGGCTATTTGGCTAGTAGTTTTGGTCGCTCCAATGGCGATGTAGTCTTTGTTTCGAGTTTAGGTACCTGTTATAGCTTAGAAATTAGTACATTACCATCGGCTCGTAGCCAAGGCGAACCATTGACCGGAAAACTTACCTTACAGCCTGGTGAAACTATTAGGACGGTAACTTGTGGGACCCCTAATGATTATTACCTTATTGCTACTGATGCGGGGTATGGCTTTGTAACTCAGTACCAAGATATGCTTTCGCGTACGGCTAAGGGTAAGGGGCTTATAAACATCACTGAAGGTGGTTTAGTGTTGCCACCGCAAAAGGTCAAAGATGTAGAAAATGATTGTTGCTTGGTGATTACCAATACCGGTCGCATGCTCATTTTTAAAGTTTCAGAAATGGCTCGTTTAAGCCGTGGTCGTGGTAATAAGATGATTTCATTACCGGCGGACAAAGTGGCTTCACGCGAGGAATATATTGTCGCAATTGCCGTTTTAAACCCTTTGGATACTGTGGTTATAAGCGTAGGCAAGAGAACTATTACCTCTGTCCTTAAGGGTTTAGATAACTACTTTGCACCACGTGGTCGTCGTGGGGTGAAGTTGCCAAGACCTTTACAGCATGTAACTGGTTTACAGGTAATACCAAAGGCAAGTGAACCTAAAGAAGAACGGGACGCAGATAAAGACGCTGTAGATACCACAACTTCTACTGATTCTAACGAAGGCGCAAAGTCTTAGTAATTATTTCAACGGAATTATTAAAATGATTTTTTTATTTAGAATGTTAATGCTTGGAGTGATGGCTATTTTGTGGTTAATCGCAGGATTAGCTGTATGCCTATGTCGTCCAAAACACCGGGGTAATGTCTATTGTTTAACTCAGATGTTAAAACTCGCTCAATGGGTGTTAGGGGTTAAAGTTACCTATAGAATAAAACCAGGGTTGAGAGATTTAATGCCGGCTGTATTTGTTGGCAATCACCAATCAAATTGGGATATTGTAACCATGGCAGAAATCCCGCAACCAGGCCTAGTTTGCGTGGGTAAAAAAAGTTTAATTTATGCGCCAGTTTTTGGGATTTTGTTCTATTTGTCAGGCAATATTTTAATTGATAGAGCGAATGCCAAAAAAACTGGTGGAGATTTTTTGACGATCGTTAATCGCATCAAAAAAAATGGTCTGTCTATTTGGATGTTCCCTGAGGGTCATCGTTCCAAAGGTCAAGGTATGTTACCTTTTAAAACCGGAGCAGTGCATACTGCGGCTTTAGCAGGGGTGCCAATTATTCCGTTTGTGACATCCTCATATGCGGGGCAGATTAAGCTTAATCGGTGGAATAATGGGGAAATAATCGTTGAAATGCTCGATCCTATTGATTTAAGTAATCTGCCTAAGTCGGAGTACAAACAGGCAACTAGAGATTTAAGAACCAAAATGATGGAAACGCTTAAACGCATTGATACCCAAGCTAAGCGTCCAGGTGATTTTGTATTACCAAAGTATGATGAGGTGGAGTAAGGTCTAGATTTATACCTCTAAACGTATACCATTGACGAAGGCAAGATACCGAGATAAATGTAAGACCCCCTTAATTTGAAGTCTTAGAATTAGGGGGCTCTTGGTTTTTATTTTTAGTGGATTAAATGGTGAAAAAAAATTAAGGGTGAGAAAAGTGGCCTGAGATATAAACGATTAACCAATTACCACCTAGCTTTCGCTTGGCATGAACGGTTTAAAATCTTCTGGTATTTCCTTGTAGTCTTTGATGGCTACCACTTTATGACGCCCTGTTTCGCCTTTAACAATTTCAACGTTGCTTTTGGCTGTCTTGAACCACTTACCTAATAGTTTAGCAATATGGGCGTTAGCTCTGCCGTCAACTGGCGGGGCTGTAACGGCAAGTTTTATTTCTTCTCCAAGTAATCCTGCTACTGCATCTCGACTTGATTTAGGCACCACAGCTAAGCGTATGAGGAGTACGCCGTTTTTTAGTTCACATGTGGCCATTAGAGGATTCCTACTAATAAATTAATGAGTTTATAAATAACGAATGGCATGGCGGAATAGTTTACGAAACTCATAAGGAAAAATCCGACCATAAAAGATAGTGAAATGACCCCGATAGGAGGAATGAAACGATCTAATGGGGCGATAATTGGGCTAGTGAGTTGACGGAATAGTAAACTCCAAGAGGCCATAGATGGGAACCAACTGAGAATGGCACATGGTAGCAATAGGTAAAATAATAGGTTGATGATCGCCCAAATCGTAAAAATAAAGCTTACTACAAAGATAAAAACAATAGAGGCAAAATCAAAGGCAAAGTTTTTCCCAAAGAAAACGAAGTATGAACCATAACCAATTTCACCAAGTAAGAAGGTCCATAATAAAGCTCCGTAGTGCACGTTGTTTCTAGTTTTTAAAAACGAGATGGCATTAGTTGCTCGTAAGAATGGACTAGTGATTGAAGCAATAGTGCGACAAAGTGGGTTGTAATAGTCGCAACCTGTAAATTGCATGAGGAAGCGGAGAAAAAAAATCATAGCCGGGAGGGCAAAGATAAATAAAGTAAACGGCATGTGTTAATACCTAAATTGAACGTAAAAAAATGAATTATCTTGAGCTTTATTTTAACAGAACTAAGAATAATGAGCTTTATTTGTTTTAGGTTTAACGAGCGTTAGGTTTAAAGCGTTAAGGCTAAAATAAACCAGAGGCAAATTTTTAAGATGCTTCTGGTTTGAAGAGGAATAATATAGGCGGCTAAAGTTCTTGAGGCGCCACCTAATTATTTGATAAAGAAAGCTCCTTAAGTTAGGAGCACGCTCGCTTTAAAGGCAAGCCTTTAAAATTTACGACTCATGTCTTCTGCTTTTAAGCGACAGGCTTCCATGGCGTCGTCCACGATTTTTTCGAGGTTTGCTTCTTCAAAAACTCTAAGGGCTTCATAGGTAGTGCCACCTTTGGAGGTGACTGCCGCTCGCAGTTCGGCTAAAGTTTTATCTTGATTTTTAATGACCATGTTAGCGGCTCCTAGAGCTACTTGTTCAATAACACTACGGGCATCTTGAGCGGAAAAACCCATTTTAAGAGCAGAGGTAGCCATGCATTCCATAAAACGGAAAAAGTAGGCCGGAGCGCTACCAGAAAGAGCGGTGATGTCGTTAATACCATCTTCCGTTGGAACCCATACTGTTTTGCCACAAGAGTTAAGTAATTCTTCCGCAAATTCTTTGCTTGCGGCAGAAACCTTAGGAGAAGCATAAAGTCCTGCCATGCCATAGCCAATAAGAGCAGGGGTATTTGGCATGACGCGAATAATTTCGCAAGTGCCTGGGAGTAAACGTTGAATGCTTGCTACTGTAATCCCGGCCATTACGGAAATGATAAGCTTAGCTGAAAGTGGTAAGCCTTTGTTGGTAACTTCGGCTAAGGCTTCCGCTGTTATTTGTGGTTTTACAGCTAACACAACTACTTCGGCTTCTTCTATTGCTTTGGCGTTGGAGGTAGTGCCACAAATACCAAATTTTTGTTTTAGCGCTTCAACTTTTTCTGCGTGAGGAGTGGAGACGCAAATTTGGGAAGCGTTGTAACCTGCGTTAAGTAACCCGTTTATTATGCTACCGGCCATATTGCCGCCGCCTATAAAGGCAATTTTTTTGTTGTGCATCATGTTCTCTTTATTTGTTGGTGTTGATTTTGTGATAAAAATGTTAAATTTAATTATTGTAGTTGCGTGCGCCAAAAATAGCAGTACCGATTCTTACCATGGTGCTTCCGGCGGCAATGGCGATTGCCATGTCGTGGGTCATGCCAAGGGATAATTCTTGAATGGATGGATATTTGGGGTTTAAGTTTTGGCGGATGGATGCCAAAAGATCAAATTGCTGTTTGATTTCTGTATTGTCGGTTGTGTTTTCCGCAATTCCCATTAAACCTATGATTATAAGTTTAGGGCAGTTGTCGGTAATATAGTTCACAAGGGCAGGGACTTCCTCAGGGGTTAAACCTGACTTTTGATCTTCTGCACTGATATTTACCTGGAGCATTATGCGTAAGGCTCCTTTGTTTGCGGGGCGTTGGTCATTAAGACGCTGCGCAATTTTAGCTCGATCAACACTTTGCACGACATCGAAGTGCTCGGCTATAATTTTAGTTTTGTTGGATTGACAAGGGCCGATAAAATGCCATTCGATGTCGTGGTAACCCATGGCTTTTAGCTGGTCTATTTTTTCACAGGCTTCCTGTGCATAGGATTCCCCAAATTGGCGTTGACCCTCAGCATAGGCCTCGATGATATCAGTTATGGGCTTGGTTTTACTTACGGCAAGGAGTGATATATCGGCAGGATTTCGTTTTACATCGTTAGCAAATTTCACAATTTGTTGTTTGATATGTTTGATGTTTTCCTGGATGTTGCTCATAATAAATAACCTAAGAAACTAACCTTTAACGGGTGTTTTCATACTAAAGAGAGATATACAGATGGATATTCTAGATTTACTGTTGTACGGTGTAAAGAACAATGCTTCGGATTTACACCTTTCTGCAGGTGTTCCGCCAATGATTCGTGTTGATGGTGATATGCGTAAACTTATGGTCAGCGATAAGATCAGTATGGAAGTGCGTGATATGGAGCCACTTGATAAGGCTACTATCCACAACTTGGTATACGATATTATGAATGACTACCAAAGAAAGGAATTCGAAGAAAATTTAGAATGTGACTTTTCTTTTGAAGTGCCAAACTTGGCTCGTTTCCGTGTGAACGTATTTAACCAAGACCGTGGTATGGCGGTAGTATTCCGTACCATTCCGTCAAAAGTTCTTACTTTAGCAGATCTCGATTGCCCTCCAATTTTCCAACAAATCGCAAGCTATCCACGTGGGTTAGTGCTCGTTACTGGTCCTACCGGTTCTGGTAAATCTACCACCTTGGCTGCGATGATTGACTACGTAAACGATACTCAACATAGCCATATTTTGACCATCGAAGACCCGATCGAATTCGTACACCAAAATAAGAGCTGCTTAATAAACCAGCGTGAAGTTCACCGTGACACCCATTCTTTTAATAACGCATTACGTTCAGCTTTGCGTGAAGACCCGGATATTATTCTGGTGGGCGAACTTCGTGACCTTGAAACTATTCGTTTAGCTTTGACCGCAGCCGAAACTGGTCACTTGGTATTTGGTACCTTGCATACTAACTCAGCTGCTAAGACCATCGACCGTATCATCGACGTATTCCCTGGGGCAGAAAAGGGGATGGTGCGTTCTATGTTGTCAGAATCACTTCGTGCAGTAATTTCTCAAACCCTGTTAAAGCGTATTGGTGGTGGTCGAGTTGCAGCTCATGAAATCATGATTGGTACTCCTGCAATTCGTAACTTGATTCGTGAAGACAAGGTAGCACAGATGTACTCTATGTTGCAGACTGGGGCTAACGTTGGGATGAAGACTTTGGACTCTGCGCTTAAGACTTTGGTTCAAAACGGGGTAGTTACTGTAGCAGACGCTAAGGCTAAGGCCAAGGATCCAAGCACAATTTTCTAATTCAAGGATAAACTGAAATGATTAATCAGCAACTAGGTATAGATAGATACCTAATGTTCATGAATGAAAACAAGGCTTCTGACTTGTTTCTTACCGTTGATCTTGAACCTGCGGTCAAGCTTGATGGGCATTTAACTCCAATTGAAGCAGGTAAACTCAATTACGACCAAGTTTATGCTTTTGTGCATGAAACTATGGCTGATCGCCCAGATCTGTGGAAGCAGTTTAACGAAGAAAAAGAAGCTAACTTTGCGATCTATCGTCCAAATATTGGGCGTTATCGTGTGAGTGCTTTTTGGCAGCTTAACAATCCTGGGGTCGTATTCCGTCGTATTGTGGAAAAGATTCCTACACCTGAAGATTTGCATTTGCCACCAACCTTTACCCGTTGGGTTATGCAGGACCGTGGTTTGCTGCTCTTTGTAGGGGCAACTGGGGCTGGTAAGTCTACCACTCAGGCGGCTATGATTGGTCACCGAAACATGAACTCAGATGGTCATATTTTGACTATTGAAGACCCGATCGAATATGTACACCACCATCAGCGTTCAATTGTAACGCAGCGTGAAGTTGGTACCGATACTGAAAGTTATGATGCAGCTTTGAAGTCAGCATTGCGTCAGGCTCCAGACGTTATTCTGATAGGCGAAATTCGTTCACGTGAAACCATGGAATTTGCGTTAAGCTTTGCGGAAACTGGTCACTTAGTATTAGCAACATTGCACGCTAACAACGCTAACCAGGCTATTGACCGTATCATGCACTTAGTGCCTGAACAAAGCCAACGCCAGATGTTGTTCGACCTTTCGGTAAACTTAAATGCAATCATTGCTCAGCAGCTTATTGAAACTACTACTGGTGGTCGTCGTGCAGCTTTCGATATCTTGGTTAATACTCCAACTGTAGCTGATGCGCTCCAAAAGAATGAACTCTTTAAGTTGAAGGAAATCATGCTTAAGTCTAAGGAAGAAGGTATGACTACCTTTGACCGTAGCTTGTTTGAACTTTACCAACAGGGTATCATCACCTACCACAATGCTTTACAGTATGCTGACTCTGAAAACGAAGTTCGCTTGATGATTAAGCTCTCTGGTGGCGTGCATGAAAATGATGAACTTTCAAATGTAGTATTTGAATAAAATCAAACTACGCTATTTGGTAGCGTAACAAGTGAAAAGAGGAACCCCGACCATAAGCTGTCGGGGTTTCTTTTGAACATGAAGTATAATTCATGATGTCTATAAGGCGTGGTTACTGTATAATAGGCAAGTTTTCGGAATATGTCCGAGTTTTTATGTATAAGGCAGAGAGATGTTCAAGATTGATTTTGAAAAGTGCACTGGTTGTGGCAATTGCGAAGATTGTTGTCCATGTGGTGCCATTCGTCCTGATGAGAAAGATCCAAAATGCGAAAAGCGTATGATCGATCCGGATTTGTGTGCTGAATGTGGCGCTTGCCAGGATGAATGTCCATTTGCTGCGATTGAAGAAGTGCAAGAATAGTTAACATTATTGATTAGCAAGTGGCTATTATTAAGCTTAGGACCTCCGTAAATTAAAAGATTTGGGAGGTCTTTTTTATGGACAAATCAGATTTAAGATAACTGCTTTTAACGTTCAAACGCTAATAAATTCAAAGTTCCTGATGGTGTTTTGAGAATAGTTGGTAGCTCTAATGGCGCAAAATGCTACTATGAGTTTTAAGGATGTAACCTCCATGGCTTGGAGGAAAATTTATTTTAGGTGAAGATCGTTTATGCGTAACCATAAAATAGCACTAAGCGCCATTTTAATGTTGCTTCTAACCTTGGGGCTGTCTTTAATGGCAGGTGGTTCTTGGCTTTCTGGTAATGAGCTCGTAACTGGTTTAAAAGAAGTTATCACCCATGGAGCTGAAACGGAGTCGCTACCTGGGCAAATTTTATGGTGGCGACTACCAAGAGTTGTAGGTGGATTTCTAAGTGGAGCCTTACTTGCTGTTGCCGGGGCTATTTTTCAGCGCGTGTTTCAAAATCCTTTAGTTGCTCCTGATATTTTAGGTACGTCAGCTGGGGCGGCTTTAGGTACGGTTGTAGCCGTTAGTCTTAGTGGCGGGTTGGTGTTTGTAACTGTGGGGTCAATTTTAGGTGGCGTTGGGGCGGCGACGTTAGCGCTCTTCGTTTCATTCATATTAGGACGCCGGGGCGTGCTTAATATCTTAGTGCTAATTTTATGTGGAATTTTATTAAGTTCGTTCTTAGCATCTGTGCTTGGGGTCTGGCGTTATTTAACGCCTGATAATGGTACCTTGCGTGGTATGTTTTATATCATGTCAGGGGGACTTGGTAGTGTTGGCTGGTCTGAGGTGTGGTTACTTCTTGGGGTAGCGGTAGTGGCTAGTCTTCCGTTATTGTTGTTGCGTCCATTTTTATACCTTCTAGCTTTGCCTTTAGACATTTTAGTGACCCAAGGCTTTAGAGTGCGTTTATGGTCCTTTGTGCTGCTATTTATCGCTGCAAGTATAACGGCTATTACTGTCGCAGCTGTTGGGGTGATAGGTTGGGTAGCTTTAGTGGTACCAAATATTGTGCGTTACTGTATCAAAAGCGGCAAACCTGAACTTATCATGACGGCGCTAGTTGGGGGCATGTTTTTAATGCTGGCAGATGCTTTGGGGCGTTCATTTACGGCCGCCGAAATTCCAGTAGGTTTAGTAACAGGGATTGCTGGGGTTCCGTTCTTTTTGTTGATTTTATATGTGGAAATGCGACCAAAGCGAGGGTAGGAGGTTTATATGAGAGCTAAACATTTATCCTCGGGCTTAAATTTAGTCGTCAAAGATTTGGTGACCGATATTGGCTTTAGGGCCAATTTGGTCTTGCCTTGTGGTGGTATTACCTTGCTTTTAGGAGCTAATGGGGCCGGAAAATCAACTTTATTAAAAACTATTTTAGGTTTACGGACTAAAATTTCGGGCACCGTAGCAGTAGTACCTGCGACGCAAAGCGCATTACCAAATACAATCGATTTTCAAACAGTAGATGAAGAAAACAACAACGAGCAAGCTGAGATATTTAGGGTTCTAGAGGTACCAAATAACGAAATTATCTCCTTAACTTCCCCTAAAATTGGGGCACGGTACTTATCCTATGTGCCACAAAATTTTATGGTGAGCTCTAATTTAACGGTGCAAGAAACAGTGAAACTCGGGGGCCAAAGTTCCTTTTGGGGATTTTCGGCAGAAAGTTCTGAGCTTTTGGCTGAAGTTTTAAAAATAACTAGGATTGAAGCCTTAAAAGACCGGTCGGTTGCTACTTTAAGTGGGGGTGAATTAGCTTTAGTTAATCTAGCGCGGGCGTTAATGCAAGACACTTGTTTTTTGTTAATTGACGAAGGGGATGCTTCGTTAGACCTTGGACGTCGTACGGAGTTTTATCACATCTTATCTAAGTGGGCGCTAACTAAAAACCGTGGCATTTTGTTAGTTACTCACAACCCTGAGATGGCTTTGAGAAGTTGTAAGCCACAACAAATTTTACTCACCATGCCTAACAAAACACTAATGAGCGTCAAGCCTCAAGCCTTAACTAGCGAGCTTTTAAGTAAATCCTATGGGGCTAGTTTAACGTACGCCGGAACTCTTGGTGGGCACACTATTAGTTAAAAAAAGCCCCTCTTGAGGAAAGAGGGGCTTGCTATTAACTATAAAGCTTTTGTCACTATAAAGCTTTGGGGGCCTGTTTAGGCCAAGGTGTTTATCACCTATGGCGCCTATTTAAGAAGTAAGCTCTAAGACCCTTTTAGTTGTTATCGTATGGAGAAAGGATAGTAGGCTTACTATCTTTTGGTGCTTCTGGGTGGTCAACGTTATAGTGAAGACCTACAGAATTTTTTCTAGCCATAGCACATTTAACGATGAGCTCTGCTACTTGAAGCAAGTTACGAAGTTCAAGCAAATTCTTTGACACGCGGAAGTTAGAATAAAATTCATGAACTTCATCGTTTAAAAGCTTAATGCGGTGCATTGCTCTTTCGAGACGCTTATCAGTACGCACAATCCCGACATAGTCCCACATCATAAGTCTAAGTTCGTGCCAGTTGTGTTGAATTACAACTTCTTCATCGGCATCAGTTACTTGGCTTTCATCCCATACTGGAAGTTCAGGTACAGCAATGGCTAATGGCATACGAGCAATGATGTCTTTAGCTGCCGCGTGACCATAGACTACGCATTCAAGCAGAGAGTTAGAGGCTAAGCGGTTAGCGCCGTGTAACCCGGTATATGAAACTTCCCCAACGGCATAGAGACAATCGATGTCCGTACGGCCACGACAGTCCACCATAACGCCACCACAAGTAAAGTGAGCAGCAGGGACTACAGGAATTGGTTCCTTAGTCATATCGATACCAATCTTTAGGCAACGTTCATAGATGGTTGGGAAGTGGCGAGTGATAAAGTCAGCTGATTTATGGCTGATATCAAGGTACATACAATCAACGCCGAGTTTTTTCATTTCATGGTCGATGGCGCGAGCTACGATATCACGTGGAGCAAGTTCCCCGCGTTCGTCGTAGTCTGGCATAAATCTAGTACCATCAGGGCGCTTTAATAACGCGCCTTCACCACGTAGAGCTTCAGTTAAGAGGAAGTTGCGGTCATTTTGGTTGAATAAAGTGGTTGGGTGGAATTGATTAAATTCCATGTTAGCAACACGACAGCCTGCACGCCAAGCCATAGCAATCCCATCACCTGATGATACTTCAGGGTTGCAAGTGTATTGATAAACCTTTGAGGCCCCACCAGTACATAAGGCGGTAAATTTAGCCTTAACTGTTTCTACGGTGTCGGTTTTAGTGTTGTATACATAAGCCCCTAATACTCGGTTACCAGCGAGACCTAATTTTCTAGTGGTAATGAGATCGATGGCATGAGAGTCGGTTAACACTTCAATGTTTGGGGTCTGCATAACTACTTTATTTAAAGTATCTTGAATGGTGTGACCGGTATGGTCAGCGGCATGGAAAATACGCCTATGTGAATGGCCACCTTCACGATGGAGATGATAAGGAGATTGTTCAGCTTTTACTTTATCTTCTCTAGTGTCGAAAGGAACGCCTTGTTCAATTAACCATTCAATACTGTCATGGGCATTTTTGAGTGTGAATTCCACGGCCGATTTATCACACATGCCAGCCCCGGCAATCAGTGTGTCTTCAACGTGTTCAGCAACTGAGTCGTTATCGTCGGCAGTATTGAAAACCCCGGCTATACCACCTTGAGCATAGTTAGTCGAGCCAGCGTTAATTTGGGCCTTTGAAATGACAATTACCTTGATATTGTTGCTTGCTAAGCTGATAGCAAGAGATAGACCGGCAGCACCACTGCCAATGACTAAGACGTCGCAGTCTCGGACTACTGAATTTGAATTCATCTTTTTCTCTCCCAAAAAATTTGATCTATTTTAGTACTTAAGAACGTTTTAGGGAGGTTTTTTGTAAAAAATCCGTTAAGGATTCCCACAAAGGAACTATTTTTTATGAAAATTTCTTGTTTATCATCTGATTTTTGTGTTTAAAAAGGTGGGCAGTAAAATTTAAATTTAGGTAGATGCCAAAATTTTAGTAAAAAGGGGAAGAAGGAATTGGAGGAAACTGAAGAATAAATTAGAGAGTAATTGAAGTTGAATTTAGAGGGGAAATTGAAATGAAGAGGGAAAAAAAACTTAATGCCACCAAAAATGGTGGCATCAAGATTTAAAGCTTTGGGCTTAAACTAAAAATGAAAAGCTATTCGCTTTAGACTCGTATTTTAGTCTTGGTGGCTAAACATATGCCCCATGCGAAATTCTTTAGTATCGAGGTAGCCACTATTGAATTTGTTACGGCCAACTTCTAATGGAACTCGGGCGGAAACATCGATATGATATTTTTTTAGTTCTTCAACCTTAGCTGGATTATTAGTCATGAGGTTTACGCTTTTAACGCCGAGTAAACTAAACATTTCAGCACAAATTTCATAACGTCTAGCGTCAGCCGGTAAGCCTAAACGTAGGTTAGCATCGACGGTATCAAGGCCTTCATCTTGTAGGTGGTAGGCTTTAATTTTATTAAACAAGCCAATGCCTCGACCTTCTTGTCTGACGTAAAGTAAAACTCCACGGCCAACTTTGGCAATTTGGCGTAAAGCAGCTTCTAATTGAAAACCGCAATCGCATTTGAGGCTAAACAAAGTATCACCAGTGAGGCATTCGGAGTGAATTCTTGCAAGGACTGGTTCTTTTGAGTCAAGGGTGCCCATGTATATAGCAGCATGTTCACGATTTAAGTTGTCACGAAAAGCAACAATATTAAAGAGGCCAAAAGGAGTTGGTAGTTTAGCTACAGGGGTGTGTTCAATAATTTTAGGAGTAATATTGCGCGCTAAACTTTCAGCGTCGTTTATGGTGTCTTGCATTTCTTTTCTACTCACGTAAAGTCATGGTGTTGGCTATCTAGGAAAATGGTAGTCAACAATCGGCCTTGAGACTCATGGCCACTTCATTATCTGTGGTCACAATTTTAACGAAAACCACCTCTTTGCGCAAACGTTTGCCACAAGTCTGAGCGGTAGAAGTAGTAAAGGCTTGTAAGTCCTTTGGTTATCGCTAAAGGACTTACATTGGGGTTACTTAGCGCTTTGTGACACGGTGGGAGGAGAAGGTCGCAAAACCAAAAGGTTGCGCTTGCGCTAGTTTGTTTTGTAATACCTTGGCCGAAGTCATGCAAGTCTTAAAGTCTGGTTGATACCCTAAAAGCTTGGCGTATTGATTTTGATTTTGGCCTTGTTCTAAATATTGGCATAAAGAGAAACTAGCAAACATGAAGTCTGGGTCAATTGAGGTTTTAACCTTAGCTTGCATATTGTCGAAAGCTTCTAGGCCAAGCAGTGACATCGTTGTATCAACTGAAATAAGGGCTGAGTACTTAAGTTCGGCTTCTTGTAATCTGCTAAATTCTGGGAATGGATTGAAGAACAGGTCACCTTTTTTTAGGGGGCATAAATTTAGTAAATCATTGGTAAAAGCGTGGTACTTAGAGTTTGAGTTTAGATAATCTAAGGATTTTTGCTCTTGAGGGTAAAAGATCCGTTGGAAATTAGATTTTTTTTGGGGATTATCTAAGTGTGGTACGTTAAAGAACGCACTTAACTCAGGAGGCAGTGATTTTAAAGTTCTATTAAAAAGGGTGTAAGCTGTTTTAATGGATTTTAGGTGATAGTTATTAATATCGTTTTCGAGGCTTCTTAAAGAAAAGATCCCGGTTATACAATATAAAGAAACGCTTAGCGCAATAATCCAAATCAATTGATATTGTAAGAAATTAGATTTTTGTGGTTTTAAGTTGTCGTGGTTAGGAAATGAAGTCCGTTCTAGCATAGCGATTAAAGCGATGGTGGCAAAAAGAACAACGTAATCACTAGCAATGTTTGGAGCGCATAACGTCCCGATAAAAAGAGGCACTAATAGTGCGGTTCTGTTTAAGCAAGCAGTCACATTTAAGCCAAGCTTTAAGGAGTTACGGAGGCTAAGCCAAAAGGCTAAGGCTAGAGCTAAAATGCCACCTAAACCAGTTTCATAAATAGTAAGTGCTAACAGGTTTAACTCGTTTGGTGAGCCTAACTTATTAACAACGGCCGCTTGAGCAAGTGTGCCATAACCATGACCAAGTAGACTATTTTCTACAAAATGGCTAAAGGCAAAAGCTAATAATTCATGATTGATGATGGCACCACTGTGCATGCCTGTAACGGTCATAAAGCTTGTTGCTGCTAAAATAAGCAAAGTAAGAGTTCTAACTAAGTAACCACTAGATTTTTGGGCCCAGGTACCTATGGCCATAAGGAGCATGGTTGCCGCCCATGCGGTAGTGGCATCGAGTACGGCCAGGTGCTTTAAGCCTAGTGCTATAAGCCCACCAAATAACAGCGCGCCCAAAGTAAAGGCATAGCTGTTTTTAAGGTAGTTATTTAAAGCAAAAATAAGTACGGCCCCGCAAGTTATAAAGCGGTAAGCGGTGTGTGAATTAGCTACTGTATTTAGCGAACTATGATTAAGCACTTGCCATAGGTCAAAACACATAGCTGCGACTACGATGAAAGCGCTGATCATCCTCGCCGTTTTTTTTAAGTTTAAAACTAATACACTGTAGTAAAAAGCTAAGCCTAACAAAGCAATAAGAACAGCGTTCGGTAGAGCTAAGATACCAAGTTTAAAATCAAAAAGCGCAGGCAACAGCAATAAAAGAGGAATGCAAGCCCCGAGGACCAAGGTTTTACTTTTAGCGATTAAACGTGCATTCGCAGCCGACCAAAAACCAAGCCCAGTACTTAAGCCGATAAAAAGTAAGACTAGAAGATTGCTAAGGCTGAGCAAGTTGCCTGGTAGTAAATCTAATAATGTTGGGGAGGTGATTTGGTATGCACACCCAAAATAAAGTGCTATAAAGGCAACCATTAGACCGGAAATTATATTTTTTGCCATTCGTAAAACCGCTATAAGATGTCTAGAATTCTATGTCGATACAAAGTAAGGAATGTGGTTAAGGTAGCTTAGTAATTAAGACCTAAATTTCTTTCGTAGCTTAATATAATAATTGTTGAAAGCTCAATTGAGCCACTAGAAGGCGCAAAGTAACCTAAGGTCTATAAGCTAAATGAAATTTGGAAAATTTAATGAGGCTAACCACCACTTTGCCTAAGAATTTACGCAAAGATAATTGCGCCACAGGTATAAAGCGCTAGGCGTTGACTAGTCAAGGAAAAGGAAATAATTTGTGCTAAAATAATGAACAAGCGCAGAATTTAAAACAAGACTTTTTCTAGGCTAAATTTTTTTTTGAACTAATCAAAGTGTTTGCAGGTCTATAACAATGACTCTGAAAAAAACAGATAAGACGGGACAAGAGCATGGCAGAGGATAATACTGATTTAACTCTGGTTAAACAGGTACAACAAGGTAACAAGCAAGCTTTTAACTTTCTTGTTGCTAAATATCAGTATAAGGTTGTCAGCATTGCTCAAAAGTATGTTTCGGATCTTTGCGATGCTCAAGATATTGCGCAAGAAGCTTTTATTAAGGCTTATCGCGCAATTGGTGAATTTCGTGGAGAGAGTGCATTCTTTACCTGGATTTATCGAATTACCGTAAATACAGCTATGAATTATCTCGCTGGAAACAAACGCCGGGGCACTCAAGTTGATGTGGATGCACCAGAAGTTGGTTCCTATGATGGTATGAATAGACTACATGAAATCTCAAACCCGGAAAATATGTTAGAAGGGGCGGAAGCAAAAGCTTTATTTTTTAGGTTACTTAAATCATTACCTGAAGAACTTAGACAAGCTTTAATTTTACGTGAGATTGAAGAAATGTCTTATGAAGATATGGCGGTAGCGATGGATTGTCCTGTTGGGACTGTTAGATCGCGTATATTTAGAGCCAGAGAGATTATTGAACGACAGTTGTCTTCGCACAACGCAGCCGAGAAAAAGGCTTAAGGATGATTCTTGATGAATGCAAATACAGGCAATGAAAAATTTGCGCTTTTATCCAGATTTTTTGACGGTGAGCCAATCTCAGATGCTGAGTTGGAACAACTTTTAGCGGACGAAGAAGTTGCTGAAAAATGGCAGCAGTACTCCTTAGAGCGTGCGGCTTTAAGGGGGGAGTGTACCGATATGGTGGGCATGGAAGGTTTTGCGGCTAAAGTTGCCGAAGCTATTGAAAGCGAACCTTTGGATATGTCTCGTACCATTTCTCGTTGTGCCAGCGAAACAGAAAGTGTTAAACCTGCTGTTGATTCAACATCAGAAATGCTTAAACAGCCGGCGGAAGTTACTGATTTAGCGCAAATTAGACGCAATAAGTTAAAGCGAGTTTGGGCAGGTTTAGGCCATATGGCGGTAGCGGCGTCTGTAGCTTGCGTTTGCGTTCTTGGGGTAAGCATGTACCGAGGTGGCAATGCAGATTTTAATGAGGAGTCATTTATAGGTGGTGGAACTTCGGTAAGTATCTCCCCTGTAAGCAATACTTCTGATAATAACCCTATTTCCATGCAGCTTAATTCCAAAGCACAAAACCCTGATGTGGCTGTAGCTGCTTTACATGTGGATAAAGAGCAATTGAGACTAAACGAAGAACGTAAGGCCCGTGAATTACGGACTTTAGATGCACTTATGAACGATCATGAGCTAATGCAAAGAATGACGGTAGAAAGCTCTAATAGATAGTTAGCTTGGGACAGAGGAGTACTCCAATAAGCTAATAAGACATGGTATAAATTTTGTTGTTTGGGCTTTGTTGATGAGTATTTGAATCTTAGGTTAAATACTTAAAAAGTAGAGTTTAAGTGCGCCATATGGCACAATATTCTAAAAGCAATGAGGCCGTAGACTCTTGTCTTAATTTATGGCTTTATAAGTAGACTTAAGAATTACATAAATGGCGGCTGAAAAAACCTGGACCGACCTTCTATTGCGGTGCAGGTTTTTTGTTTTTTGATTGGATGATGGCTAGAAAAAGATGAGAGTGGGCTAGAACTGAATGAAAAATTGGTTTTATTTATTATCAGCAGTTATGTTGTGCCTAGAATTAGGCCTCGGGCAAATAGCTCAAGCCACAGAAGCAACAGCAGAAGTTACGAATGTCCAAGCCGCTAAAGGCATGGATGGAGAAGTAATTTTATCGGCGCTACAAAAATCTGTGCAAAAACAAAACTTTGTCTTGTACCTAACAAAGGGCATTGCCGGTCAGCTAGAACCAATGCAATTTTCCCACGGTTTGGTGGATGGGCATGAGTATACACGTTGGCTATATTTAGATAACGCGCCATCAGGTTATTACACAAAGGATGATTGGATTGTCTATTTTTCTAACGGCACAGAAAAAATGTCAGTGGGTAAAGGTCGTCTGCCTGGGGCGTTGCCTCGTTTGTTAGCTGTTGAGGCTAAGCGGATTATAAATTCCTATCAACCGGTTATTTTAGGTGATATTCGGGCGGCTGGCAGATCGGCTCTAGGGCTTAAGTTAATGCCAAGATGGAACGATCGTTATTCATATGTCTTAGCGATCGACAAAAAGACTTTTTTGCCGTTAAGCGTGCAAGTATTTAATCCAGCTCATGGCAGGGTGGAATCATATTCAGGAGTGTATTTATGGACTGGAGATGAACCATCAACTGATATAAAACTTTTGGCGCAAAACGCACGTGATAATCAAGAAGTTACCAATAATATGACCTCTTATGTGTCCTTTGGGTGGAAAATATCATATATCCCTGAAGGGTTTAAACGTGTATTTAGCGCAAGCTATGCTTTAGGAAACTATGGCAGTGAAGTAGAACATGTGCTCTATTCAGACGGGTTGGCTGATTTTTCTGTTTATAAGCTCAAGACCTTAGAAAGCATGGAATTTCCAATAGTCAAACAAGGCGGTACTAATTTGTATCGTCATAGACTTTCTGATTATGAAATTATAGTGGTGGGTGATCTGCCATTTGATACTGAAAAAAAGATTGCTGAATCATATGTCAAACAATAACAACAATAATAACCACAAGTCTCGCTCTTTTGTTACTCCACCAGGCAATGATGGCTATAATGAAATTTTAGCTTTGGTTTGTGAAACTGTCGCTAATACTAATTTAGTCATTTGTGAAAAGGGAGTACAAGGCGTTTGTGGTAGTTGCCATGAGCGTAAGGATAGTTGTGTTCCTGATGTTTTGGCCGGGCGTCCTAGTACTCCCGAACGTTTCGAGGTTGAAAACATCTTTAAAGCCAAGGCTGGCGATGTAGTTAGAATTGCGATTTGTGAGCGTTCAGTCTGGCTTAGTATAGTTGTATCGTATCTAATTCCACTACTAAGCATGATGATTGGGGCTAGTGGTTCTGCGATTATCTCGTTTTTCTTATCCGGTGAAATTAAGGATTTAGTGACCATACTTGGGGCGTTTTTAGGTTTGTTTTTTGGTATTGCATTAGCCTATTATCTTGCTAAATATCTAGTACAAAAAATTTGGGCCCCAAAAATGTTAGGGGTGTTAGGTCCAATAAAGCCATGTAATTAAAATTCTCATCTAGGGACTCGCGAGAATTTAAGTATAGATGTAAGCTCAAGTTATATTTTTCTTGTCGCTAAAAAGGCAGGTCTAAGAAACACCATTAAGTCATGTTTGATAACAATACCTTATGACTGTGTTATAATTATGGGCTTATATTTAAGACTGTACCGACTAGAAAAATGGTACCCTCTATACTACCTTTAATGGCTAGTACCTAATCAAGGACAACGGATACTTTTATTTGTATGAAAAATATCAGAAATTTCTCTATTATTGCCCATATTGACCATGGTAAATCTACTCTCTCTGATCGCTTGATCCAAATGTGTGGCGGGTTAACTGCTCGTGAAATGCAGGAACAAGTTCTAGACTCAATGGATATTGAAAGAGAACGTGGGATTACAATCAAGGCTCAATCCGTAACCTTAGATTATAAAGCTCAAAATGGTGAACATTACGAACTTAACTTCATAGATACCCCAGGACATGTCGACTTCGCCTATGAAGTTTCACGCTCATTAGCAGCGTGCGAAGGGGCACTTTTGGTGGTTGACGCTGGTCAAGGGGTGGAAGCTCAGACTTTAGCTAACTGTTACCAAGCTATAGATTTAAACCTCGAAGTTGTACCTGTACTAAATAAAATCGATTTGCCAGCAGCCGAACCTGATCGTGTGGCAGCGGAAATTGAAGATATCGTAGGGATTGACGCTAGCGATGCTGTGCGTTGCTCGGCTAAAACCGGTTTTGGGGTCGATCAATTACTTGAACAAATTGTACACCGTATTCCTGCTCCTCAAGGGGATCCTGATGGGCCATTACAGGCATTGATTGTCGATTCTTGGTTCGACGATTACCTTGGGGTGGTGTCATTGGTACGAATCAAACAAGGCCGCCTTCGTCGTGGTGACAAGATTAAGGTTATGAGCACTGGCGTGGTTTGGGGCGTTGATCGTTTAGGTGTGTTTACTCCTAAGCGCGTTGATCGTGACGAACTTCTGTGCGGAGAAGTAGGTTGGGTTGTTTGTGGGATTAAGACTATTCATGGGGCTCCTGTTGGTGATACCTTAACTAACGCTAAGGATGGGGTTGATACTCCGCTTCCTGGTTTCCAAAAGGTTAAACCTCAGGTATATGCTGGTTTGTTCCCGGTTTCAACTGATGACTACGATGCTTTCCGTGAAGCTTTGGATAAGCTTTCTTTAAATGATGCTTCCTTGTTCTTCGAACCTGAAACATCAAAAGCTCTTGGTTTTGGCTTCCGTTGTGGTTTTCTTGGTATGCTCCATATGGAAATCATTCAAGAACGCTTAGAACGTGAATATAACCTTGATTTGATTACAACTGCGCCAACTGTAGTTTACGAAATTTTATTGACCAACGGGGAAATTATAAAGATCGATTCTCCGGCGGCTTTACCTCCTGTAAGTAATATTGCTGAAATTCGTGAACCTATTGCCGAATGTCATATCTTAACCCCGGCTGAATACGTGGGTAATATTATGACTTTATGTCAGGAAAAGCGTGGGATTCAAACCAATATGGTGTACCACGGTAACCAAGTAGCTATTACTTATGAAATTCCAATGGCGGAAGTGGTGCTTGATTTCTTTGATCGTTTAAAGTCAACCTCACGTGGGTATGCATCACTTGATTATGGTTTTAAACATTTCCAAGTGGCTAACATGGTCAGAATGGATATTTTGATTAGTAATGAACGTATTGATGCTTTAGCGGTAATTACCCACAAAGATAACTCAATGGCTAAGGGACGTCTCCTCGTAGAAAAGATGAAAGAGCTGATCCCACGGCAGATGTTTGATATCGCTATTCAAGCAGCCATTGGTAATCAAATCATTGCTCGCAGTACAGTTAAAGCCTTGCGCAAGGACGTGCTGGCAAAATGTTACGGCGGTGATATAACAAGAAAGCGCAAACTTCTTGAAAAGCAAAAAGAAGGTAAGAAGCGTATGAAGGCCATCGGTAGAGTGCAAGTGCCGCAAGAAGCATTCCTTGCAATTCTTAAGGTTGGTCAGGAATAACCAAATAAACAGGTGTTATTTTGAATATTGTAAGTATAGTCCTAGTTGTTCTCACTGTGGTGACAGGTATTATGTGGGTTTTAGACCTCTTAGTACTGCGCCCACGGCGCAAGGCAGAATTGGCAAGTCGCGAAGCAGCTTCAATTGTGCCTTTAACCAAAACTGAGAAGAAGGATATTTTAGAACCAAATGGCATGTGGGGTAGTCTTGTTAGTTGCTTCCCAGTGTTGTTGGTTGTGTTTTTATTACGTTCTTTTGCGTATGAACCATTTCGTATTCCATCAGCTTCTATGATGCCTACATTGCTACGTGGCGATTTTGTGTTAGTGGAAAAGTTTCGTTATGGGATTCGCAACCCGTTTACTAATAACGTAATTTACCCAACATCACAGGTTAAACGTGGCGATATTGTGGTCTTTAAGTATCCAGAAAATACTAATATTGACTACATTAAACGTATCATCGGGTTGCCTGGGGATACCGTGCGCTATGATCGCGGGACTTTTTATGTGCGCCCCGCTGGAGCAACAGAATTTACTCGTTTAGACGCACAAAAAGATGAAGTGCAGCCATATCTTGAACGTGATGAGGTTTATCCAAGTGAGTATGGCATAGTTGGTACGGAAAACTTGCTAGGGTATAAACATAAAATTATGCATGACCCAGGAGTGCTCCCAAGAGAAAGCTTTTATGAGCAACCTGGAGGGGTAGTGCTTGGAAACGAATATGGGGAATGGACGGTTCCAGAAGGACAATATTTTGCTATTGGGGATAACCGTGAGCATTCTCGTGATAGTAGGTTCTGGGGTTTTGTGCCAGATAGCTACGTGGTTGGGCGAGCCGTTTGTATTTGGATGAACTTTACCACGGATGGTTTTGTGAAACTAAATCGTTTAGGCCATATTGACTAGTTTGTTTGACAGGGGATGTCCCCTGTCTTTTTCATAATATACGGTGATTATTAAAGTGACAGTACAACAGCAACTTAAGGACAAGTACTTTCGTCTTGAAGCGGCTTTGGGTTATGAATATACCGATTTGCAACATTTGCAGAAGGCGTTAACTCATCGCAGTTACGGACCTGTACACAACGAAAGACTAGAATTTCTTGGAGATTCTATTTTGGGCATGATCATGGCAGACAAGCTCTACCATCAATTTCCAGAAGTGCCGGAAGGTGATCTGACGAGAATGCGTTCAACGCTAGTTAGAGAAACGACACTTGCGGAAATTGCCCGCTCATTAAATTTAAGTGAATATCTTTTAATGGGCCCTGGTGAACTTAAAAGTGGTGGTTTTAGACGTGATTCAATTTTAGCGGATGCAGTTGAAGCTATTTTAGGTTCAATCTATCTTGATTGTGGGAGCAACATTGAAGTTGTACGCAAAGTGCTCCTTGATCTATTTGCGGATAGACTGAGAGATATTCATCCAGGTTTTGAGCAAAAGGATCCTAAAACCCAGTTGCAAGAATATTTGCAGGGACGTCATGCACCATTACCGGTTTATACAGTGATGCAAGTTACAGGGGAAAGCCATAATCAGCAGTTTACGGTTAAACTAGAAGTTTCGTTCCATCGTGATCCATTCATAGGTTACGGTACTACTAGACGTAAAGCAGAGCAAAATGCGGCAATTAAGGCTATTGATGTGCTTGTTTCAACAGGTTCACTTAAGAAGAACTAAATTAAGGATTATTTATGGACAATAACCAATTTGAAGATACATATTGCGGCTTCGTGGCCATTGTCGGCCGGCCAAACGTCGGTAAATCCACTTTGCTCAATAAAATTTTAGGGCAAAAGATTAGTATTACCTCCCGCAAGCCTCAAACTACTCGTCATCGTATTGTGGGGATTGATACCGAAGGTGCATGGCAAACTGTTTACGTTGATACCCCAGGATTACACCAAGAAGAAAAGCGCGCCATTAATCGTTTAATGAATAGAGCTGCTGAAAGCTCTTTAGGCGATGTGGAAATGGTGTTCTTTGTCGTGGATTGTGAACGCTGGACTCCAGACGATGAAATGGTTTTAGAAAAGGTTAAGCGCGCAGGTTTACCAACTGTTTTGGTGGTAAACAAGATTGATCGTTTAGAAGACCGTAAGATGGTGCTTCCATTGCTCCAGGAACTTGCAGGTCGCATGAACTTTAAGGATGTAATTCCAGTTTCAGCTAAACAAAATATCAACGTTGATACCTTAAAGCAAATTGCACGCGAATCTTTACCCAAAGGTGAATTTTGTTTCCCTGAAGATTATGTGACTGATCGCTCTAGCCGTTTTATGGCTTCTGAAATCATTAGAGAAAAATTGATGCGCTTTATGGGGGAAGAGCTTCCTTATAGCACTACTGTGGAAATTGAACGTTACCAAATTCAAGATAACGGCACGGTGCATATCAATGCTTTAATCCTCGTTGAACGCGATGGGCAAAAGAAGATGGTAATCGGCGCTAAGGGCGAAAAACTCAAGACCATTGGGACTGAAGCTCGCCGTGACTTAGAACGACTCCTTGAGTCTAAAGTTTTTCTTGAACTTTGGGTTAAGGTTAAATCTGGGTGGGCTGATGATGAACGCGCTTTACGCTCATTAGGTTATAGTGATTTTGAGGATCGCTAATACGGCACATTGATACATGGAGAGGACTGAAACCGCAGCTTTTGTGCTGCATACTGAATCTACTGGAGAACAGGGGCTTGGACTTGATCTAATCTCCCCGACTTTAGGACGGATTAAAGTTTGGTCCCCCCATGGTAGGAGTCGCCGTAGCCAGGTAAAGGCTATGGCGCAACTCTTTTCCCCGCTGTTGATAACTTTCAAATTAGAAGGGGGACAACGTATATTGTGTGGCTGTGCCGCTGCTGGTATGCCCTTTACTTTTAATCCCCCATTTCTATTTACCGCATTGTATTTAAATGAATTGACGGCCCTTTTGTTTCGTGAAGAAGGAGCAGGACCGCTTTTTTTTGCCGCGTATTTACGTGCGTTATCTGCGCTTCAAGCGCTACAGAACAACACTTCTTTACCTCAAACCCTAATTAACGACCAACTTGAATGCATTTTGCGTAATTTTGAACTTGATGTCATCGCTTGCTCAGGGTTTAACTTTGATTGGCTCCATGAGGCCTTTACGGGTGAGCCAATTGAAGTTAAGGAACGCTATGTGTTAGAGCCGGAAAATGGCTTTAGGGTGTTTATTCCTGGTGAGAACCATGAATTGAAGCTTTTACTAACAGGTGAGCAAATTTTAGCGGTGGCTAATAGAGATTTTGCGCCAGATAGTTTAAAGGTGGCGAAAAAAATTTGTCGCCTGTTTATAACTCATTTGTTGCAAGGACAAAGCTTACGTAGCCGTCAATTGTATATTGATTACCTAAAAAGCTATAATCAAGAAAGTTATAACTGAGAAAAAATTATTTAGTGAGACTCTTGTTGCTAGCGAAAATAAAAAGAAGAGATTATTATTAAAAGCATGTTTTAGTTAAAAGCAAGGTTCATACTTTGCGTAAACTAAATCCAATATAAATTACAAAATTTGCCATATAACGCAAAGCAATTTGGAGTAAGTTAATGAGTAATATTTATTTAGGGGTTAATATTGACCATGTTGCCACAGTACGTAACGCTCGTGGGACTAATTATCCAGATCCAGTCTATGCTGCTGCTCTAGCCGAAGAAGCAGGGGCCGATGGGATCACTACTCATTTACGTGAAGACCGCCGTCATATCAAAGATCGCGATGTGCGCATCTTACGTGAAACCATTAAGACTCGCATGAACCTGGAAATGGCTGTAACTGAAGAAATGGTTAATATTGCCGTGGGGCTGGCGCCGGCATTTGTGTGCATGGTGCCAGAAAAGCGTGAAGAAGTAACCACAGAAGGTGGGTTGGATGTCGCTTCAAATATTAAAGTGGTAGCTGATGCGGTAGAACGTTTAGCTAAAGTTGGTACTACTAGTTCTTTATTTATCGATGCAGATCCAAAGCAGATTGATGCTGCAGTTAAGGCAGGGGCGCCTTATATCGAACTCCATACCGGTCGTTTTGCTGATGCTGTAACCATAAAAGAACAGCAAGAAGAATTAGCTCGTTTAACTGAAATGGCAGCTTATGCTGCAAGCAAGGGCTTGCATGTTAATGGGGGCCATGGGCTTAATTATCAAAACGCGCCTGCAGTGGCCGCTATTCCTGAAATTGAAGAACTTAATATTGGGCATGCTATTATTGCTCGAGCTGTATTTACAGGTCTTAAAGAAGCGGTTGCTGAAATGAAGCGTATTATCACTGAAGCGCGCTTAAAACAAAACCTTTTGGCTAAGTAATAAAACTTTAATCTTATAAGAGGTTAAAGATCTAACTTTAAGGTTTAATATTAAGTTTTAAAGTAAGGATTAAAAAAAGAGGTCTGTGACCTCTTTTTTCTGGTTTAACTTGATACTTTCCTTGGAGTATTTCTTTCCATTGATGGTTTAAAATGAAGAAGTTTTTAAGCTAATTCCTTAAGCCATTTTGGTCCGTTTTCTTGGATAGTTTGTACGATATCTGTAAGTTCAAATAACTCTGGTTCAATATCTTCAAGCCCTTGCCCATTTTTTAAAGCTGATTCTATGATATTGCAGAGTTTCTTTACTCCAGGCATGCCACAGTAAGCGGCTCCACCAGCAAATTTATGCACAGTCTTAGTTAAGTCGGCTACAGCCAATTGTTCAGGGTGCTCTAAGATAAGTAAAAAATCTGGGACAGAAGAAACTAAAGTGCTCAGCATTTCTAAAGCCAGGTCTTTATGTCCAGCGGTTTGTTTTAGGGCGCGAGTTTTAGTCCATACCGCTTGAGGATCATCTTCTGTTGGTGGGATCTGACTTTGAGGTTCAGGGGCCACATCGCTAGTATTAATTACCATGGACAAGGTTTCGTTTTGACCACAGTATCGGTAAATCAAATCTTTAAGTTGTTGCTCTTCAAGTGGTTTAGCTAAATAGTCGGCCATGCCTTCTTGAATAAAGCGTTGTTGTTCTTCCTTTATAACTAGCGCGGAAACCGCAATAATTGGCGTACTTTGGTTGACACTGTTTTTATGAATTTCCCGCATGGCGTCCAGGCCATCCATAACCGGCATTTGGATATCCATAAAGATTAAGTTAAATTCAGTATGACTACAAAGTTCAACTGCCTCTTGACCGTTTTCAGCGGTATATACATCAGTGACGATTTCTTTTAACAAGGTACTAATAAGCTTTAAGTTGGCGCTATTGTCGTCAACAGCTAACACGGTGGCTTTAATAAGTTGTTTTTCCGTCGTGGTGCCTAAGTTAAGTTTTGGTGGTTCCGCAACCGTTGGTAACTTAGATTGGCTAGGAGCTATAACTGGAACAGACAAAGGTGCTGTTAGCGCCTTAATAAGCTTATCGGCTAAGATAGGTTTAACTAAGATGGTAACTTTCGGATTAAGTTGTCTTAGTTGGTTATGAATTTCTGGGTCTAAGGTGTTTACTGCAAATACAATATGTTCAACTCGGTTTAAAACTTCTTGTTTTATGCTAGTGAAATAGTATAAAAGTTTGTTGTAGTCAAAGCCTGCTTGGAGCCCAATGATGATGTAATCAAGTTCATTTTGTTCCGGTAAAGTGTTAATAGGCAACGGATTTGACATGGGGAAGGTAAGTAATCCCATATTCTTTAATAATGAATCGACAGAATCCTTGACCCAAGTATTTACCTCGACGACAGCTACCTTGCGGTTGACAAAAGCAGGATACATTTGAGGGACATTATCTTCAGCCGCGTTTTCAAGTTGAAGGTCAAAAGTGAAGGTTGTGCCGATCCCTACCTTAGATTCAAGAGTAATAGATCCATGGTATTGCTCAATCAAGTGTTTGGTAATAACGAGACCTAAACCAGTCCCCCCATAGCGTCGATTGATGGATGAATCAGCTTGAGTAAAAGCGGTAAATAGCTCTTGTTGCTGTTCGTCTTTAATCCCAATCCCTGTGTCCTTAACAGTAAAGACAATATCGGAGATGTTACCATTTTGGTCCTTGAGTTCAACGCTTAGAGCTACGTTCCCTTTACTCGTGAATTTAATGGCGTTACCAATAAGATTAGTTAAGATCTGTTGAAAACGAATTGGGTCCCCAAGCACTGAATCAGGCACGGCTGGGGATGTGGTGAACGTAAGTTCTAAGCCTTTTTCAATGGCAATTGGTGAAAGGAGATGAATGGTATCGCAACAAGCATTGCGTAAGGAAAATGGTATGTTTTCAAAAGTAAGCTTGCCGGCTTCGAGTTTAGAGAAGTCTAAGATGTTGTTTACAATGCGAAGAAGATTGTTAGCGCTACGTTCAATCGTGTTTAAATAATCAGTCTGTTCAAGAGAAAGGCGTGATTTATACATCTGTTTAGCAAAACCTAAAATCCCGTTAAGTGGAGTTCTAAGTTCATGCGACATGTTGGCTAAAAACTCAGATTTAATGCGAGCGGCGTTTTGGGCGCGAATGTTAGCTTCACTAATATCATTGTTTTGTTGTTCGAGCTTTTCGAGGGTATAACGGAGATCGTTTGTGGTGGTATCAACGTTATATTGCATTTCGCTATGAAGTTCAGACATGGCGTTAGCCATACTGTTTACATAGGTGCGAAGTCTTTCTAATTCACCAGTCATCATGCCATTGACGCGGGCGGTAACGTTACCTTCACGAATTTCATAAACAGCAGAACATAAACTGTTTATAGGGTCGACAATTCTTTTGTTTAGATTAATGGCCAAAAGTACGCTGACAAGAAGGCTAAAGAGTAAGATGATAACTGCTATGGTAATGTCTTGGTAAACATCCATAACAGTTTGGTCACGAAGGAAGTAGATACAGATATAGCCGGCAATTTCGCGTGGGTAATTTAGTTTAGGGTCGGCAAAAATAGGAGCTTTTTGCTGAGCCGCTTGTTCATCTGTTTCTGGAGACCGCTGAAAATTGCCGTAAAGAGTAAGCATGGCTTTAGGATCATAGCCGTAGATAGGCATGCGCATAATGATGCCATCATCGGTAAATTCAGTGCTTTCTTTGGTGTAGATGTACTCTTGGTTTTCGGGGGCTAGTTTAAATAGTTCGGTTTCAGGAGCAATGCTCGAAGTTACTAACATCTTATTTTTTTGATCAAAGATGGAAATCGCCACAATATTGCGAGCATCGTTGCGGGCCGCTTCATTGACTAATCCCTGTAATAGGGGCACACTTTTTTCAGTAAGGGCAAAGCTTGCTGAAGTACTTAAAGGGTAAATGATAGAACGCGCCTTGCTGATAAGGGTATTATTCAGCTGTGAATATCTATTTAAAGAAAAGAAGGCAGTCATGCCAATCCCGATAATAAGAACAGGTAGTACGGAAAAGAGCAAGATTCTGGTGCGCAGACTATGTCTGTTCATTTTGACCTCGTGACGTCAAAAGTAGGAAGCAACAGTGTATAATACACATCAATAATATAGCGGCCCCGGAGAGCTGTTTGGGACGCTCATAATGCAGGCCGGATCATCTCTCAATTTTAGCAATTTTAACCGGCAGACTCTATTTAATTAACTTAAAACATATTGAATGCGTGATATAGCATGTCAACCGTCCGCAAAATCGGCAGAATAGGAATTTAATTATCATGGTAAGATTTTATAAGCCAGCTCCTAAAGAAGTTTCTCCCCAACATTTTGAATTAAAAATTAAAGATTTAGATACAAGATGTCGTGGTGTAGGGCAGGCGAACGGCGTTACTTGGTTTGTCGAAGGGGCGCTACCAGGGGAAGAAGTGGTTGTTCGCACGTTAGAACTTAAGAAAAATATCGGTATTGCTCAGCTTATGACGGTTAAAAAACGCAGTGAAGAACGCATAAGTGCTACCTGTCCTTATTCTAGTAAGTGCGGTGGTTGTTCACTTCTGCATATGGGTACTTCCACCGAAGGGAAAGCTAAAACAGCTAGCATCAAGAGATTACTCCAAAAGATTACTGGGCTTGAAGCCGGCGAACCTGATAAGGTTGAAAATAGTAATCCTGTGCATTACCGTCGTGTGTGTCGGTTGTCAGTTGCTGCTGATAGACGCAATATTGAACTTGGTTTTAGAGAAGCTTACGGGAAAAAGATCGTACCGGTGGAAAGCTGCCAAGCATTACACCCTGAATTAAGTAATCTAATTCCAGGACTGCGCAAGTTAGTAGGCCAGGTTTCCGATTTTAAGTTAATAGGTCACATCGAACTCGTAGCTGCAGATAACGGCAATGTTGTTTTAGTTCGTTCGATAAATATTTTCCCAGAATGCGATCGTCAGTTATTCCGTACTTTTGCTGAGCAAGAACAAGTTAGATTTTACATTTTAGAGCGTCACGAAATGGGACGCGAAGATTTAGTGCGCAAGGAAGAACTTACTTGTCTTAATCCGGAAAGCTTTACCGGTGAAGAACCGTATTACACCATTGATGGGCTTAAGATTTACTTTAGACCAACAGATTTTATCCAAGTAAATTCTGCTATAAATGCGGCCATGTTGGGTACAGCCTTAGACTATTTAGAACTTAAACCTGAAGATGAAGTCTTAGACCTATTCTGCGGCTTAGGCAATTTTACTTTGCCTGTAGCCAAGCGTTCAGCTCATGTTTATGGGGTAGAAGTTGTTGGTGGCATGGTGCGTAAGGCCAATGACAATGCCAAAGCCAATGGCATTACTAATGCAGAATTTATCGTGCAAGATTTGGAAGAAGAGTTTGAACGTACCTTATGGGCCAAGAGCCACGTAAGTAAGGTGTTGTTAGATCCAGGTCGCCAAGGGGCTTCTCGCGTGATGCCATATTTGGTTAGACGTAATATTTCACATATTGTATATGTGTCTTGTAATCCGCTTTCTTTGGCTCGTGATCTTGGTGTGTTAGTTAAAGCAGGGTATTCATTAAAGAAGTGGAGTGTGTTTAACATGTTCCCGGGCACTGAACACGTCGAGACCGTAGTTTTACTATCGAGGGAGAAATAGAATGGCTCTGAAATCCCTTGAAATCAAAGGGGTTGCGGAGTTTGATGCTTTTTTGAGCATGACTGTAAAGAGCGATTTTGACTGTATGTGAAAACATATCAAGGCAGAGAGATACAGCATAGTTGTGGCTACAGTTTTGCTATTTTGGTAGGTTGTAGATAGTGTTTTGCTGTCCATTTGAAAGCTCAGAGAAATTATCGCTCTGAGCCTTTGACTGCAAAGAATCTCACTATGAACTTTGGGTATTTCTTAGGCTCTTGTATATCTCATGAGCAAAAATACCCAACAGCTGTTTTTTGATATCTTCATTCTTAAGAAGGAAAGAAGAGAATTCTTTATCCTCTGCCATGGCATCAACTAAAGCATCATCGATATGGTCAAAGTAGCTGAATTCAAAGTCTTTTTCCTTGTTATTTTTAGCACTGTTACGAAGTTCCTCATTCTTTTTCATCATGTCGCGTATCTGCATCGCAATGCGCTTTGCTACGTCGGTGTTAAAGTTCTTACCGGTTCTTGCATTGATTTCATCAATGATTTCTGACAATTTCTTTTCATCTGGTTCAGAGATGCATATTTCATAGGCAGTTGGCAATTTGACTACTGGATCTGGAGTAATCTTTGACGTTTTAATTTCTTTAGCTTTTTTCTGAATAAATCCAGATGCTCTTAGCTTTCCGTCTAAACTAAATCCAGCCCCGGAATCATCGAGCTTTATGTAACTTACAAGATAGCTTATGAATAAATACTTTTTGTGTAGCTCAGCATCTTCAAAGCTTGTGGCTGCCGATAGAAATTCATACAGTCTGACAAATCCTCTAAGAGTAGCAAGAATTTCTTTTTTCTTGGTTAACTCATCGAATTCGTCTACTTTGGCTTTAGCCCTCTGCAGGTATCCGTTCATGACATTCTTATCTTTTGAGCTTTTGTTCTCCGCGTAGATAAGCTTGCTGAAATGTTCAATATCAAGAGGCTGAAGGATATAATAGCCGTCAATTTTATGCTCAATATCGTAAATCGATTGAGGCGTTACAGAGTTTGACAGAATTGTTGACGCGTAATATTTGGAAAAAGCTTTATTGATATCTTCGTAATCATTGGCAAAATCCAAAATAAAGGTTTTCTTGTCATACGGAGGACAGATACGATTAAGGCGACTCAATGTCTGTACTGCATTGATTCCGTTCAGCTTCTTCAGAATATACATGGCACAGAGCTTTGGCTGGTCAAAACCGGTCTGATACTTATCCGCCACCAGAAGCACCTGATATTCACTCTTATTGAATTCATCAGGGAGGTTTTTCTCGGCAAAACCATTCATTTTCGGTTCCGTATATTCTTCACCATCCACGGAGACTTTTCCGGAAAATGCAATTAATGCCTTAATGTCGTTATATCCTTTCTCTTTGACGTAGTGTTCTAACGCCTTATGGTAACGAACAGCACCTTCACGTGATTCTGTAACTACCATGGCTTTTGCCTGACCGTTCAGTTCATGCATAACTGTTGTTCTGAAATGCTCAATAATGATTTCAATTCTTTGTGCAATATTGGTTTCGTGCAATTGAATGAATCTGGCAATCTGCCTCTTGGCTTTATTTGTTTTCAGAACAGGATCTGTTTCTATGGTTTTATTCAGCTGGTAGAAGGTATCGTATGTGATGTAGTTTTGGAGTACATCAAGGATGAATCCTTCTTCAATGGCCTGCTTCATTGAGTACAGGTGGAACGCAACCTTTTCCGTTTTCCCGTTAGTGGCAACATCACGTCCGAAAAGTTGGAGGGTGGTGTTTTTGGGAGTGGCTGTAAACGCAAAGAATGATACGTTAGGGCGCTTGCCATGGGTCATTAACTCCGCTTCAATCATCTTTTCGGAGTCATAATCCGTCATCTCGCTCTTATCGCCACTACCTAAGGAACCCGCTATTGCCAGCATATTTTTACCGGCAGTTGATGAATGGGCTTCATCGATGATAACCGCAAATTTCTTGTTCTTAAGATTGGATACCTGATCGACAATGTATGGGAATTTCTGGATGGTTGTCCCGATGATCTTAGTATTGCCTTCAAGGGCTGTTTTAAGGTCTGAGGAAGTACATTTATCATCCATAACCCTAATCATGCCGGATTTATGCTCCAGACTCATTACGGCCTGCTGAAGCTGTCTATCGACAACAACTCGGTCTGTACAGATGATGATGTTGTCGTAAACCACCTTATTATTCTCATCGTGAATTGATGCCAATCTGTGTGAAAGCCAGGCAATGGTATTTGTTTTTCCGCTACCGGCACTATGCTGTATCAGATAGTTTTGGGTAGTTCCGTTTACCTTAACATCTGCCAGCAGTTTTCTGACAGCGTCAAGCTGGTGGTACCTAGGGAAGATTACCGTCTCGGAACGTTTCATTTTTCCGGTTTCATAATCTTTCTTTTCTATTACCTGGATGAACATGAACTTATACAGAATTTCTATTAGAAAATCTTTCTTCAGAATGTCATCCCACATGTAATGTACTGCTAAATCACCATTAACCGGTATAGGATTACCGGCGCCTGTATTCACGCCTTCTCCTTTACCAATATTGAACGGCAGGAAGAAGGTATCATGACCATCTATTTTGGTGGTCATATAAACTTCCTGGTCATCCATGGCAAAGAAAACAAGTGCACCTGATTTCCATCTGAACAATTTCAGTTTAGGGCTGCGATTTTCGCGGAACTGCCTGATGGCATTACGGTAATTCTGTCCGGAAGAATTGCTCTTCAACTCAATGGCAATTATGGCAAGACCGTTCAAAAATATAACAAGATCGATACGTTCACCGTTTTGTTTGTTGTCCTTGTCCTTATCTTTATTGTCCGTAGCATATACTTCCTCGGAAACAGAGAAGATATTCTGCTCGTAAAGTCTTGTTGCTTCAGGATTAAAGGTAGTTTCTGGTTTTGTGTAAAGCAGATCCAAATGATAATTGGCAAGCTCAATACCGTTTTTAAGAACTTGCAGTCTGCTTCCCTTGACCTGAGATTCCTCAGTGTTAATGGTACTTACGATGGTGTCTTCAAGAGCGCTGTGATAGATCTTCTCAAGCTTATCCAGTGTTTCCTGCTGAGTTGCCCTGAGGAAGCGCATTAATGCCTTTCTTTCAATGGCTTCATACGGAAACTTTTCTTTAAAGACTTCATCCTGCTTGTAGATTTCATAGCCGTTTGATGCCAGGTGATCTAAAAAATGCTTTTGAAAGTCATATCGCTCATTAAGGATTTTGTTAACCATTCTAAGCAACCTCCTTCTTTCCTGTTACGTACTCGTAAATCAGAGATTTTTTATATTCAGCCAATGTCTCAAGCTGCTGCTGTTTTTCAGAAATTGTCTGATCGATTTCAGAACATTTCTGGTCGAGGAAATCGGCGATTTTATGCTGTTCTTCGACATTCATAAAAGGTATTCTAAAATTTAAATAATTGCTTTGGGTCATGCTAGGAAGAGCAGTCTGAGTTGAATAATTATCGTAATCAAAACACGACGCTGCATAGAAAAATAATTTCAATAAATAATTACCTTTTGCATGAACGTCAAATGCCGTATCAACATTCCAATAGTTTCCTTCTATCCATTGCGGAATGTTGACCGTCCCCTTTCTTCCTAATAAAACAGTGGGCCCTTTTTTAAACTCTTTGCAAGTTTTAAAGTGTCCTTTACCACTACCGTAAACAGGAGTATCACCTTCATCACTTCTTGGATCACTTCCGTTAGTGATAGAAAAGCAAAATTTAACTGGAATAACACACCAATCTTCAGGTATCTTCCCAATCCACTCAACCCCGCTATCCTTCATCTCAACATTAGGATCAAGCCCCTTGGTTACAGCTTCTGTGATTACAGATTTCTTGTACTCTTCCAGGGTTTCAATCTGGGTCTGAATATCAGCGGTTAGAGCGTCAATTTCAGAGCATTTCTGGTCGAGGAAATCGGCGATTTTTGATGCTATTGTTAGTTCTGGAAGAAATAACGTAAAGTTACTTAACATTGGCAATCTCATGGAAGGTACAGTGGACTGAGCACTCCCTTTATCCATTTCAAAAGGGAAAAGATTGCTTAGATAATAACAAATAAAATTTGAATTAAATCCAAAATTGTATAGTCTATACACTCTTTGATGAACTGCATATTTCCCATATGCATGATGGAATATTCTTCCGGCACCTGCGCCATCTCCAGCAACAAGAATCCCTTCACCATCAAAAGTATATTTTTTACTTTTTTCAATTATTGGAGATCTGACGTAAAAAGGAAATTCTCCATCTGGGTCTGAATTTTGAGTATCTTCATTGCCAGTGGTGATTAAACACAAAAATTTTAATCTACATTCTTTCCAATTAAGCGGTATCTGGCCGATATAATCGATACCACTATCCTTCATCTCTCTCATAATTACTTACCTCCAAAAAGGCTGGCAATACGGGAGCTGACTGATTTCTCAAGTTCTACAAACTTGTCTGCCAGTTCTTTGGATGGAGTAGGCTGCTGATACTTGTAGAAGTAACGTGTAAACGGAATTTCAGCACCTATCTTGATTACCGGCTTCTTTGCTGAGAGGTTTTCTTCCCAGAAACATTTTGCATCCGGAACGTGAGGTAATACTTCTCTTGCCATGTAATCATCAATATCTTCATCAAATTTTACTATTTCTGTATCCTTTGATTCTTTATCGTAAATGATATTGCCTTTCTTATCCTTTTGGATTTCCGCGTTTTTGTCCATTACAGATAATCCGTCCATGAGTTTATCGAAGATCTTCTTATCAACTTCCAGAGAGCCTAAAATACCTTCCAATACCGGAGTAAATTCTTTCGGAGACATCCACTTCTTCTCAGAAACGGAAGAATTCAGCTTTTCTAAAATAGACTCGTATAAAGGTTTGGTTTTCAGGTATTCATCATATTTCTTCTGGTCTTTTGCTGAAATGGCAGTTCCCTGTTCTTCATATTCAGCAACCTTTGCCTCATCCCATAAAGAATTTAATGAACCTTTCTGCAGCATATTTTCAATACTTTCTTCGGTAATGCTGTAGCTTCTCTGCAGAGGCTGCATTACAGCGTATTCCTTATACAAGAACTCAGTGTTATTAAAGATTTTAACCAGTTCGTTTTCTTTGAAGTCTGCATACAGTCTTGAGATCTGAGCTCTGTCTTCAGGAGAAAACTCATTTTTCTTGTTGCCAAGAGGCTTACGAAGCTTGTGGCAGATGCCGGAAGCATCAATCAGCTGAATTTTACCCCTTCGTTCTGGTCTCTTATTCTTGGACAGAATCCAGATGTATGTAGAAATACCGGTGTTGTAGAACAAATCTGTAGGCATTTGTACGATTGCTTCAAGCAGATCATTTTCAAGAAGGTATCTTCTGATCTGTGATTCGCCTGAGGATGTACCACCGGTAAATAACGGTGAACCATTTTCAATAATCGCAGCTCTGCCATAATGATCATCGAGTTTGTTCAATGCTGACTGAATGAACAGCAGCTGAGCATCACCGGTTCCAGGAAGGCCAGCGCCCCAACGACCGTTCTTGCCTCTTTTGAATTCTTCGTTTACTGCTGCTTCCTGTCCTTCCTTTGCATCTTTTCCGCCCCAAGGAGTACCAAAAGGAGGGTTTTCAAGTACAAAACGCATCTTGATATCAGAGAAACAGTCTTCCTTAAAAGTATCAACGTGACGGAAGTTATCAGCTCTCTGTCCTTTGATGAGCATTTCTGCTAGGCCTACAGCATGAGATACACCGTTTAACTCCTGACCAAACAGGCGAACATCTGAATCTGGGTAGTAATGCTTGAGGTAATTGTAGGCAGTTGAGAGCATACCTCCAGTACCACAGGCTTGGTCACAGACGGTGATGACCTTGCCAATTCCGCCCAAATCATCAGCCCCTTCGGAAATTAACAGTGAAACGCACAACTTGATTATGTCACGACCGGTATAGAACTGACCGGCGTCTACGTTCTGGAAGAAGCGCCCGATGAGGTTTTCAAAAATATACCCCATCTTGATGCTGTCATAAGTTTCCGGGGATAAATCCAGTTCTGAGAAAGCTTTAACAACAGTGTACAGACAGCCGCCTTTGTTCATGGTTTTAATATGAGAACTCATGTTAAGGCTGTCTTCTGAATTTAACAGCTGCTGAACATTGCTTGAAAAACTGTTTATGTAAGAGATGAAGTTCGTTTCGATATGATCCGGGTCGTTAATAAGTTCCTTCAGACTAAACTCACTGGTGTTGTAAAACTGAAAACCAGATGCTCTGGTTAAAAGCTTCTCAGGAATGGTAGGATCTTCTTTGAATAAAGTCAGAACTTTATCCTTGGTAGCTTCAAGAGCACATTCAAGACGTCTGATAATGGTCATTGGAATAACTACATCACCGTACTTATCAGGCATATAGACGCCACGGAGTTTGTTAGCAATACTCCAAATGAAGTTGGCTTCGTTAGTAATGTCTACTGGATTGTCGTCCCATAATACGTCGATATTTTTGTTGTTCATATATGCGTTCTCTTGAATATAAAAATTATGAATTATAATTATACTTTAATTTATTTGGCAAATTGGAGATGAGGAGCTGTTTTCTGTATTATTTTTGAAAAAGCTCTGTAATTCCCCCACGTTATTAAAAAATATAGTTGTATGACTGAGGTTCTATCTAAAATATGAAGATTGCTACTCTTTCTCTACGGAAAAATAAAGGTTGTTAAATTTTTCATCTTTGGAGAAAGTCATCAACTTTCCGAATTGTTCATCACCTAACATAGCTTTAATGTTATTAACACTCGAAATTAGATCGTCCAAAGAATGACAAAGAACCACTGCCGATTTTAAATTCTCATTTGTTAGTAGTTTTTTAATGATGTCACTATCTGCAATGCCGCAGGAATGTCCCATAATTACTAAGTCAAAATCGTCTGAGCCGATGAGACTATCTATGTCTAGATACTCGGTATTCTTGATAATTCTTCTTAAGCTTTTTTCAAACGGGAAAGCTTCCTTGGGAACTTTAGTCTCTTTAGGTTTGGTGTAACCGATAACTATATTTGTTTCGATTTCATTTAATTGTAATTCGTCTGGTATGTTTATCGAACCGTTAATGTATATAATTTTGGGGTGACTATTGATTGCAGAAAAATACCGTGTTGCTACATCCGTATAATTATAGTTAATGACAATATCCGGATGAGAGATATCTATATCCTCGATCCTGTTATGTGATCTTTTTACTAGAGAGTGTAAATATTTATTCTGTACATCATTAAAGTATTTAACAGCGATGTCTAGGTCTATTTGGATTTTCTGGGCTTCTTTTAAATACTGTGTTAATAGGTGTTCAAAAAGATTGAGACCTTTAGCATAACTTTCAATGGAAGAGTGATCTTTTTTTACTTCTTCATTGAAGATATATTTGTTCTTTAATTCTTCAGTGCCCGCAATTAACATCTCGATTACGCATTCAACGTCAAGCCATAACTTGAGATTTGTTTTACTTTGTGAAATTGCTGCATCTACTATATGTGTAATTGTCTCGAGCCCTTTATTCAAAATGCTATATGATAAATTAAATATATTTCCCGACGGCGATGAATCTAGACCATATAGTGTAAGCACTGAATTTTTATCCCATCTGTCGTTAGGATTAATGCTCGCATCACTTGCTAGCAGAATAAAGGCGAAATAAAAACGAGATGAGAAAACATGTGTAAAGATTGCCTTGCCTAAAAGAGTCTCAGCAAATTCATGACAAGATTTATAAATATTGGAGTCAAACTTATTTAATAAAATGTTTAGTTGTTCTGGTAGATTTTTTAGGTTCTCTTTTTGGTTTTGAATGATTTCAGGTAATTTATCTTTCAGATAAAAGTTGTTGTAGCTGTTATGTAGGATACATCCGTAGATGATAAAAATAATAAAATCATTAAACGAAGATTTTATTTTAGCTCGTAAATCAAAACCATTGCCGATTAAAAGAATGGTTTTGGCTACTTTATGATTTTCATAAGTGATTGTGCAATTTGGATCTGTTAAGTCACTTACACTTTTAATAGTTTGATTTAAATCCTTATTATAGGTAAGCATTATTGTCTTTCTTTATTGATTGTCATTGTAACTGATGTTGAACTGTCTAGCAGCGATGGCCGTACTACGAGAGTTCCTACGGGAGAAAATTTGGAAGTATAATACGAGAGTATTATACTTGTCTTTGGCTAAGTTTGGGTGATACATCAAGATAATGTGATACTCCTGCATGTTTTGTTACCCGGTGTGGTCGACTAGGAAGCGAAGATAGGGTGGTCTTTATAGTAAGCATGATGTTGTTTCAGTATAGTTCATAAAGACTTAGGTGACACAAAACGGTGTCTGACTTTAGATTATCCTACACCGTTTTGAATAAGTAGGGGCTAGTTCACGCCATCTATTGGCACAGACATAGACAAGATGATGCCTCCAGTTAGCAGATTCGGAGGTGGAAATCGCACAGAGAAGAAGCAGACCATTATCGAAAAGATAAAGGCGTTCTTTGAGAAGTATTTCGGTATTGGCAGAAGTTTTAAGGCAAGTGAAGAAGATAAACAACAAGAACTTAGTTAATGTAATCTACAGTAGTATAAGCTTTGCATGCATGGCTTATACTGCTTTAGTTTAAGTGATGCAAAGACAAGTTATTAGGTGTGTTGAATATGAATGAGCAAGAATTTTTGTCACTTTTGATTGGTATGGTGGATAGTGGCGAATGTAATGACAAGACATCAATATCAGATTCCTTAAAACGATCTAATATTCAAATGGATAAAACAACCACTTTCTCTCAAAAAGGATGGCATGTTTGCTATGAAAATATTAACTTAATTTCGACACCAGAAGATTACAAAATTCTTGAACCCTATAGTGCTTATGTAGAATCATTAGCAAGAATAATTTATCCAGAAAATGATGAGTCTTATCCATACGATTTAAATGAGTTTAAATTAAAACCTGGATTGGTTGAGTTACGGAGAGGTGAAAGTGGTGAATACTTTTTTGAAAACTATGAAAGCATAACTATAAATGAGTTAAAAAAAGCAAAATACACAATTTGGATTGCAATGGCTTGGTTTACTAATAAGAAGATTTATGATGTGCTTTTAGATAAAAAATCTGAAGGTGTAAATGTGCAGATAATTATCGATGATAATGAAAATAATCGAAAACCAAAATTTTTATTAAAAAATGATTTTGAAACTTACCGAATACGGGTTGAGTCTCTATATAAGAATTTTATGCATGACAAATTTTGTGTTATTGATTTTAAAACTGTTGTACATGGGACTTTCAATTGGACTGAGGCGGGTAACTATAACAAGGAGACGGTTGCTGTTATCCCGAATGACTATGTTACGGCAAAAAAATTTACTGATGAGTTTATGCAATTAAAATTAAAAGGGATGCAGGAGCTCCGGCAATCTTAATTTTGGCAAGGTTAAAGAATATTCGAAGAGGAAAAATATGAAAGGTGCAGAGACAAGATTAATTGAATATATGGAAGGCGCAAAAAAGCGTTTTATAATCCCTGTTTATCAAAGAAATTATGATTGGAAAACAGAAAATTGTAAGTGGTTATTTGACGATCTTGTTAAAGTCATTAAAAATAAAAGAAAATCCCACTTTTTTGGGAGTATTGTATCTGTTAATGAACCATCAGGTAGGTATACAGAATTGCTGGTTATTGACGGTCAGCAAAGATTAACTACTATCTCATTGTTATTTTTGGCGATGTATAATCTCATAAAAGACAAGGTCGTTATACCTCAAGAGGACACTCTAGGTAATCAAATATATGAAGGATATCTAGTTGATAAATTTCAGCCTCGTGAAACACGTATAAAGTTAAAATCAATTAAGAGCGATCGAGTTGCTTTTGCAAAACTTTTTGAGAGTAGCAAAGACCATATTATAGGTTCAAATTTAACAGCTAACTATAATTATTTTTACGACCGAATCCAAAAATTAGAAATTTCTATAGACGAGTTATACGACGCAATTTGTTGTTTGGAAATTATTAATATCTCTCTTAACAATGAAGATGATCCGCAACTTATTTTTGAAAGTTTAAATTCAACAGGCTTGGATTTAACAGAAGGAGATAAGATCAGAAATTTTATACTAATGGGGCTACCTGCTGATCTGCAAGAGGAATATTATTCCAAATATTGGAATCAAATAGAAGAATGTACGGGATATGATGTCAGTTCTTTTATTAGGGATTATCTAAGTGTAAAACAGCTATCAATTCCGTCTCAGAAAAAAGTATATTTTGAGTTTAAGGATTATGTTGCCCAGGGAAAATTAAAAACAGAAAATTTGCTTATTGACCTTTTGGCTTATGCGAGACGGTATCAAATTTTATTAAAAGGTATTTCCGATAGTAAAGAACTTAATGCTTGCATTAACCGTTTAAATCGCCTCGAAACAACAGTAACGCGTCCTTTTTTTCTTGAAGTTTTGCGTTTGTATGACGAAAAAAAGTTAAACGTAAAGCAAGTTACAGAGGTGTTTTTAATTACTGAAAATTATCTTTTTAGAAGAAATATTTGTGATTTGCCGACCAATGCCTTAAATAAAATATTTTTACTTCTACACCGAGAAATTGTTAGATACGATGGAACAGATACGAATTATGTAGAGAAATTTAAATACGCACTCATATCCAAAAGAGAAAAAACTAGATTCCCCGATGACGATGAGTTTATGTCTGGTTTTTCAGAAAGGGAAGTATATCAAATGAATAGGAAAAATAAGATATACATCTTAGAAAGATTGGAAAATTATGGAACTCTAGAAGATAAAGAAGTTTATAGCCATTGCGACGATGGAACTTACACAATTGAACATATTATGCCTCAACATTTAACGCCTGCTTGGATCAAAGAGTTAGGAGACGATTATGAGCAGATACATAGGGTTTGGTTGCATAGAATTGCGAACTTGACGCTTACTGCATATAACTCATCATACAGCAATAGCACTTTTGATGAAAAGAAGACGATGGAAAATGGCTTTCTTAACAGTGGTATACGTTTGAATACGTTTATCGCCAAAATGGATAAATGGACAATTGCTGAAATAGAGGAGAGAAATCAGCACTTACTTGATAGAGCTTTGGAAATTTGGAGATCTCCGACAACAGAATATAAACCTTCAGAAAAACAATTGGATTCTTATACTCTTGACGATGACACGTCGTCAATTATTGGTCGACAAATCGCACGTTTTTCATTTAAACATACAGAACAACCTGTAGGCAGTTGGGTGGAGATGTATCAAAAGGTTCTACAGATTTTATACGCTGAAGATAAAGCTATTATTGATAGATTGGCGATTTCTATTGAAGATAGCATATCATCGCATTTCAGTATAAACGACGCAGATTTCATAAAAAGTTTTGAAATTGGTGATGGGATTTACGTTTTATCAAACACTGATACTCAAAGTAAGCTTTCTGTTTTAAGTAGATTGTTTAAAATGTATGAAGTTGAGCCTTCTGATTTAGTATTTTATCTCAGAGGGGAGACTGATGATGATTCAAGATTGAGTCTTGAACTTAGAAAGAAATATTGGGCGTATTTTTTAGATTATATAAGGGAATCGTGCCCAGATTGTAACAATTTATTTAGGAACAGAAATCCACTAATGCATAATTCAATAAGTGCTTATTCCGATTCGATTGAAAACGGATTTAGCATTTATTGCATAGCGAATTTGGATTCAATAAGAGTCGATTTGGTTTTTGATCACTTTAATAAAGAAAAGAATAAATCGTCATTTGATTTTCTATCCTCTCATAAAGTTCAAATAGAAACATCTTTAGGCGTTAAATTGGTGTGGAATAGAGGAGATAATATAAAATCTTCTAAAATTTCATATATGTTGCGGTCATTGAACGTTGTGAAAAAAGAAGATTGGAATCAAATGGCGAGGTTTCATGCAGAGTGGAGTAAAAAATTCTATGACGTTTTTATCCCTTATCTAAAGTCAATATTGTAATGATGTTAGATAAGAAAACTATAAGCAATAATACTTTTAAGCGCCCACATATGTGCATAAGAGCTGGTCTTGATTAGTTTGACTTACAAGACCTACGGTAGGTCAGAAAATCATCTGTGATGAGAGCCATACCAAGATTAATTGTGTTCTTTGGTTTTTGATTGAGTGGGGTTAATAATTAAAATGTCGTTTTTGTTAACACGTGAGGATCGCATGATGACAACTTCTGAAACTTTCGGATTTGAGCAAAGTGTAAATTTTTTTAATAATCACCAAGGCGATACTTATATTGCCCCAGAAAAAGCCGGTGCTAACAGGGATTTGATGCTAGCTTTAAAAGATGATGGAACTAAAGCTAGATATAATTTCATAGGTTTTGCACAAAAGTTATCAGCGGGATTCATTGATTTAAAATATGATAATACGGATAGATGTTCACGTTGGTGGCGGAATGACGGACGTGGACAGCCAATGGTAATTCACAATTACCTTTGGATTCAATTAAAAAATCCAAAATGGAGAGATCAACTACCAAGTGTTTCATTGTCATTTGGAGCTGATAATTGCTTAGACATCAGAGTGGATGTAGATCAAGATAATTTAAGTAAGCTGAATAAAGAAAATCCAAAGCTGTATAAAAAGATCTTAGAGCAGCAGTTTCATTTGTTGGATATCCCGTTAAAAGACAATATCGAGTACCGTATAAGGGAAGAACGTTACCACGAATATGGGAATCTTGATGTTGAAGCAATCAAAGAAAAATATAAAAATTCAGAAACCAAGCCACTGATTCAAGTAGGAACAAGAATTGAATCGCTTTTTGAGAAAGACAACGATGGAGTTCTTTTGGATGAAACTATAGAGGCCGTTCGAGTCATAAAGTCTTACTATGATTTTGTTATGACATACGATGAAGAAAAATGTATAGATAAGGCTGAGAGTATTGATGAGGAAATTGATAACCTGCATTTGAAAGGTGAGGATAGAGAGGCGGTTGTTAATTTAAGGGTGAATCAAAATGTATTCAGGGATCATCTCCTGGCTAAGCACAAGCACTGTTGTATGCTGTGTGGTGTTGATCAAACTGAGTTGCTAGTCGCAAGTCATATTAAACCTTGGAGTAAAAGTTTACCTGAAGAAAAGCTTGATGTGGATAATGGGCTTCTTATGTGCCCAAGTCATGATCGACTGTTTGACCGGGGATTTATTTCATTTGATGATGATGGAAAAATCCTCATATCCTCATCTCTGACAGACGAAAGCCGGGCTGCTTTAGGTATCACTAAAGACATGAAAATTAATCTGTCAGAAAAAAATAAAGTTTATCTGCAGTATCACAGAAATGAAATTTTCAGAAAATAGATAAAATGTATTGAACTGTTGCAGATTATGAAAAGAGATATACCAGATGTTGTTTTAAAGGATATTACTATGTTTGCTGAAAGAAATTCAGTAAATAAGGTTATCCTTTTTGGCTCTCGTGCCCGGGGAACAAATACTGAAAGAAGTGATATTGATCTTGCTGTTTACGGCGGCGACTTTGATTCGTTTTATTGGAACATCAATGATAACGTAAATTCACTATTATCTTTTGACATCATTGATGCCGATAAAAACATTTCTGAAAAATTAAAAATGGAGATTGAAAGGGACGGTATAGTAATTTATGAAAAAGTTTGAAAATTTCTCCAATTGCTTAAAAGTATTGAAAAAGGCTGATTTTGAGCAGGCCTCAGAAAGTGAAATATATAGAACAGGAGTAATAGCCCAGTTCAACTTAACATTTGAACTTTCCTGGAAAGCTCTTCAGGAAGTATTAAGAATCCATGGTGTTGAAGGAGCTGATGTTGGTTCTCCTCGAGAGATTCTACAGCTTGCCTACAAGGTTGGTTTTATTTCTGATTCTGCAACATGGCTGCTGATGCTCAAAAAGAGAAACCTCTCTGTTCATGTATATAATGAAGAAGAGGCAGATGAACTCGTATCCCTGATACGTGACAGTTTCATTTCGACATTCACAGTTCTTGAAGAAACGTTGAAGGCCAAAATCGCAAATACTGATAATGAACTTTAAGTCCACTACCCGCAATACACGCATTCCGAACCGGCAAAGACCATGGCATAGGCTTTGACCTGTTCGCCAGCTTTCAGCGTGATACTTCGGTGATGTTCCCGAAAACGCAAAGGTTGGGGCGTTGGAAATGATGTATGTTTAAATATGTTCCCTCAATATGTCAGTAAATTTGACATCAATTAAAAGGTCTCGGCACATGTTGAGACGGTTGTATTGATGTCAAGGGCCGAAGGGAAATAGGTTCGAAATCCCTTGAAATAAGGCGTTTTTCGGGTTTTCACTGCTTGGAGCAGGTGGAAGCGGCAAACGCTCCGTGAGAACTTATCCACGGCGGCTTGGAGCAAGAAGTGTGAGGGTTGAGTTGCCGATTTAGATGTCAGAAAGATACATTTGAAATGGAAGGTTTTTATGACGGAAAAAGAAAAAATGCTTCATCATAAAATGTATGATGCCAATTATGATGAGGAACTAAAGATGGATAGGAAAAAGTGTAAGTTGCTTTGCCAGAAATATAATAATCTTCCAGTGGACGATTTAGCTGCGAGGGAAAGTCTTATAAAAGAAATTATCGGAAAGACTGGAGACTCCATTCTTATTGAGCCTGACTTCTGGTGTGACTATGGATGGAATATAGAAGTTGGAGAGAATTTTTATGCAAATCATGGTCTTGTGATTTTGGATGCTGGGAAGGTTATATTCGGGAACAATGTCTTTATTGCTCCGTCCTGCGGATTTCATACATCAGGTTATCCGATAGATTATGAAAGAAGAAATCAGGGGCTTGAATATGCATATTCGATAACTGTCGGAGATAATGTATGGTTTGGCGCAGGTGTTCAAGTTATGCCGGGGGTTACAATCGGAAATAACGTTGTAATCGGTGGTGGAAGTATAGTGGTCAAAGATATTCCGGATAACTCTGTGGCTGTCGGAAATCCATGTAAGGTAATACGGACGATTACAAAGGAAGATAAGATTAAAAATTGGGATATATGATTGACGTTTTCCAGTTATCAATATTTCTAAAAAATAGGGAACTCACGGGGTCTATACCCATTTTTCTGAGTGGTGCGATTATCGTTTCTCTTATAAGAATCTGCACCAATCTGCTTGGTTGCTTCCGCCTTTAGAATCTTAGCTAACACTGCGTTTAACAGCTATACTACTCCTGTATCTCCTTGGCAAAATAATAGATCTTTAACTTTGTCTAGTTCTAGTGTAAGATCAGCTTGTTGGGCCATTTCCCTTTTTCCTATATAAAAATTGATGTTGCAGTTAATATTTTACAAGGTTTACTGGGGCGTGGCCCAATTTTTTAAATTTACACCAATTATATGGGCTCTATCGAGATTTATAATCTTAAGGGGCCAAAGTTGCGCTAATTTTAAGGAGGCAAAATTAGAGCAAGCAAAAGGTAAAAGCTTGGTTCGGTGATGGCAAAATTATTCCTAAGTGCGCAGAGTAGAGTAGGTAAAAGATGTGCGTAAGAACCAAAGTTTATTTACCTTGTGTTTAATCCAAAGGTTTGGGCCTTTGAGGCATAACAATTTGAGTACTTTTGGAGCACTTAGTGAAAAGTTTTACTAAGTGGATAAAACTTTAAAAATAAAGAGGCTTTAGTATGCGTAATATAATTATGGAAGGGGGACTAGTTGCTCCTTTGGTTGCGACTGGGTGCATGCGTTTAGCGGAACTTAATAAGTCTCAAGTGTCGGCATTAGTTCATGCGAGTATTGAATCCCAAGGAAATTTTTTCGATTTAGCTGATATTTATGGGGATGGACGGTGCGAAGAACTATTTGGTGAAGTTTTACAAAGTGAGACTGACATCGACCGTGAAGACCTCATTATCCAAACCAAATGTGGGATCAGGAAAAATCCATACCGCTATGACCTTTCCCCAGAGTATATTCATCAGAGTATCGAGGGGAGTTTACGTCGATTAAAGTGTGATTACATTGATATCTTTACCTTGCATCGGCCAGATATTTTAACCTCGTGGGTAGAAATTGCAGATGCTTTAATGGAAGAACACCATTTAGGGCATATTAGACATGTGGCTGTAAGCAATTTTTCAGTAAATCAGATTAAAGCTTTAGGTCGCCATTTGGGAATCCCTATTTGTGCTAATCAGTTGCAACTCAGTTTAGTGCATGCGCCTATTGTGGCAGCTTCATTTGAAAATAACATGTATGAAACTGATGGGGTTGGTAGTGCGCTAGGGTTGCATGATTACTGTGTTAATCATGATGTGGTGTTACAGGCTTGGAGCCCATTACAAAAGTCAAATTGGGGTGGTTTGTTTTTAACTGATTCTAACTATGCACATCTGAATCAATTGCTCCAGCATTTAGGTGATAAATATAACTGTACACCAGCTGCGGTTGCGGCTGCTTGGGTGCTGACTATTTCAGGGAAGAACCAAGTGATTTCAGGGACTACTTCGGTAACTCATTTAAAAGAGTTTATGCAAGCTGGTGACCTAGTCCTTGAACATGAAGATTGGTATGAACTATATGTGGCTGCGGGACACCGTTTACCATAAATTTATGCCTAAATCCTATCGTTCTCCCAATATTTAAAAGTAATAAAATTCACCATTTCGTATAATGGAAATGGTGAATTTTAATTTAACTGCCGTATTTTAAGCTTACTGTGGTATAGTCTAGAAAGTGGACGTCGGATAATATGCCCATATAATTCGTAGCAAATAGTTTAGGTGGAAGAATAGAGATGGTAGCAGTACGAAGCACTCACGCAAAAGAAAAATTTGATGTACACGCTTGGATGGAAACTTTACCGGTAAAAGACACCGATAAGGTTGAGATTGCACGTGCTTTTTCCTATTGTCATGATCGGATGCCTGAAACAGAAGCTGAAAAGCATCGTTTAGGTTTTCGGGCCGTGGAAATGGTAGGGATTTTGTTAACTCTACATATGGACATCGATACGTTCAAAGCTGCCATTTTATATCCACATTTAGAATCTGGTTATTTTACCCTCGAACAAGCTGAGGCAGATTTCGGTCGCCATGTAGCTCATATTTTGCATGGGGTGCGAGATATGGAAGCTATTCGTTTTTTGCATAATTTAAATTCAAATGCGGTTACTGATGCACAAATCGATAACGTACGCCGCATGTTGATAGCAATGGTCGAAGACGTACGTGCAGTAGTCGTAAAACTTGCTGAAAGAATTGCCGCATTACGTGAAGTTAAAAACGCGGACGAAGAAACTAGAGTGTTAGTAGCTAAGGAAATTTCTAATATCTATGCTCCTTTGGCTAACCGCTTAGGAATTGGTCAGCTTAAGTGGGAATTAGAAGACTTAGCTTTTAGATATTTGCACCCAGATACCTATAAGCAGATTGCGCATTTACTTGATGAAAAACGAATCGATCGTGAAAACTATATCAATGAATTTGTGGCGGATCTTAAAAAGCGTTTAGAAGGTGAAGGCGTTAAAGCTGATGTTTATGGGCGCCCAAAACATATCTACAGTATTTGGCGTAAGATGCAAAAAAAGCATCTCGACTTTTCTGAACTTTATGACGTACGTGCGGTGCGAGTCATAGTTGATCGTTTGCAGGACTGTTATGCGGCTTTAGGGGTTATACACACCCAATATCATCATATTCCAAGAGAGTTTGATGATTATATTGCTAACCCAAAACCTAATGGCTACCAGTCTATTCATACCGTAGTGTTAGGCCCTTCAGGTAAAACGGTAGAAATTCAAATTAGAACCCAAGAAATGCATAAAAATGCAGAACTTGGGGTGGCTGCTCACTGGAAGTATAAAGAAGGACCAAATCCAGGGATTGATGCGGCTTACGAAGAACGTATTGCTTGGTTACGTAAACTTTTATCTTGGCAAGAAGATATGGTCGAATCAGGTTCGATCGTGGAAGAATTCAAGACTCAGGTTTTCGAAGATCGAGTTTACGTCTTTACGCCAAAGGGGGATGTGGTCGATTTGCCTACAGGGGCTACTCCGCTTGATTTTGCTTATCAAATTCATAGTCAGGTGGGGAACCGCTGTGTGGGGGCTAAAGTTGATGGACGTATCGTGCCATTTACATACCAATTACAAACTGGTGATCAAGTTGAGTTGTTGCTTCAAAGCGAACCGAATCCAAGCCGTGATTGGTTAAACCCAAGCAATGGCTTTATTAGAACAAGTAAAGCTCGCGCTAAAATTTTGTCTTGGTTCCGTAAAATCGATCGAGATAAGAATATTTTAGCTGGACGCGAAATCTTGGAACGTGAAATCTCACGCCATGGGTTGCAGATAACTAAGGAACAACTACCAAGTCTCATTAAAGATGTGTTAAAGCGTTATAACGCTAAAGACCATAATGATGTGTTTGCGGGGATTGGTTCAGGCGATATTAGAATTAACCAAGTGGTTAATTATCTTGAAGAACGTCTAAAGTCTATGCATCGCGATGAAGCAGCGGCGGATAAAGAATTAATAAGAACTATTGAGCAACGTACGTTAAATCGTTTAGCGGTAAACAGACGTGATGCGTCTAAGAGTCGAGTTATTGTCCATGGGGTTGGCAACTTAGTTACTAGCTTAGCTAGGTGCTGTCATCCAATTCCTGGTGATGAAATCATCGGGTACATCACCCAAGGACGAGGTATTTCAATTCACCGCTGTGATTGTGAAACGGTCAAGAACCTTGAAAAAGCATGCCCAGAACGCGTTATTGAAGCGCAATGGGGCGAAAGCTATGCGGAAGGGTTTGATGTTACTGTGGGTATTGAAGCTAATGACCGTTCAGGTTTGCTACGCGATATAACAACTATTATTGCGGCTGAAAAAATCAATGTGCTGGGGGTGCGTTCTCGTTCAAATATGGATCGTCAAACTGCCTCAATAGATATAGATATGGAAGTTTATAACATAAGTGATTTAACCAAAATGCTATCTAAGCTTGCCCAAATGCCTGACGTAATTTCGGCTAGAAGGCTGTAATGGGTTGTTTTTAACTGAACTCGGCAAGAAGTCCACCTCCTCTAAGGTGGTGAGATAAATTGCCGAAATTTACTTGACGGCTTTATAAACATTATGCTATAAATATAAAAAATGAAGGTATGCGGTTAGTAACTGCATAAATTCAAAACATAGAACCGTGGGACACACGGGGTTAGCTCGTTGATACTGTACTCATTAGAGTGCTTGAGCGAGAACTGAACCTATCTTATCGGTGGGAAGCCCCACCTCTATAGGTGGGGGAGGATGTCACAACGTACTAAGGTCATGCATAATTAACTTTGTGTTATTTTTTGATTTTTGGTAAAATATAATCCCATTGATTGTTGGTTAATTATTGAAGACAGCATTTAGCAAAATTGAATGCTGTTTTTGTTTTTTTTCATGGGTCTTCATTATGGAAACTAAATATATTTTCGTCACCGGTGGTGTAGTATCTTCCTTGGGTAAGGGGATTGCTGCAGCCTCTCTGGCAGCTGTGCTCGAAGCTCGCGGAATCAATGTTACAATGCTCAAGCTGGATCCGTATATCAATGTTGATCCGGGTACCATGAGCCCTATTCAGCACGGTGAAGTATTCGTGACCGAAGATGGTGCGGAAACTGACCTTGACCTTGGTCACTATGAACGTTTTATTAGAACCAAGATGACCCGTAATAACAATTTTACTACCGGTCGTATTTACTCTGATGTTTTGCGTAAAGAAAGACGTGGTGACTATTTGGGTGCCTGTATCCAGGTTATTCCACACATTACCAATGCAATCAAAGAAAAGATTATTGCCGGCGGTGCTGGGCACGAAGTTGCGATCGTAGAAATTGGTGGGACTGTTGGTGATATCGAGTCATTACCGTTCCTTGAAGCTATTAGACAGCTTGCTGTAAATATCGGTCGTCAAAACACTTTATTCATGCACTTGACTTTAGTGCCATACCTTAAGACTTCTGGTGAAGTTAAGACTAAGCCAACTCAGCATTCTGTAAAGGAACTCTTAAGTATCGGTATTCAGCCTGATGTATTGGTTTGCCGTTCTGATATCAACATTCCGACTAAGGAAAAGACAAAGATTGCTTTGTTCTGTAACGTAAGTGAAAAGGCAGTTGTATCTTTAAGAGACGTTGACTCTATTTATAAGATTCCAGCTCTTCTTAAGAATCAGGGCTTAGACCAGTTGGTATGTGAAAGATTTGGCATTAACGCTAAACCTGCAGATCTTTCTGAATGGGAACAGGTTATTTACCAGCAGGCAAACAGCGAAGGCGAAGTAGTTGTAGGGATGGTTGGTAAGTACGTACAACTTCCAGATGCTTACAAGTCTGTAAACGAAGCTTTAAAGCATGGTGGTCTTAAGAATCACGTTAATGTAACTATCAAGTACATTGATTCACAAGATATCGAAACTAAGGGTGTTGAATTACTCGAAGGTTTAGATGCTATTTTGGTACCTGGTGGTTTTGGTAATCGCGGGATTGAAGGCAAGATCATGGCGGCTAAATATGCTCGTGAAAACAATATTCCTTATTTAGGGATTTGTTTAGGGATGCAGGTAGCGCTCATTGAATACGCTCGTGATGTAGTTGGTATGGAAAAGGCTAACTCAACCGAATTCGACCCACAGAGTCCATATCCAGTTGTAGGTCTTATTACCGAATGGATTAATGACGAAGGCGCAGTTGAAGTTAGAAACGAAAAGTCTGACCTCGGTGGGACTATGCGTTTAGGCTCGCAGCTTTGCCACCTCGAAGAAGGTTCAAAGGTAAAAGAACTCTACGGTAAGGCTGAAATTTACGAACGTCACCGTCATCGTTACGAAGTTAACAACAACTTATTACCTAAGATTAAGGAAGCTGGTCTTAAGGTTACAGGTCTTAGTGCTGACCGTAAGTTGGTGGAAATTATCGAAAATCCAAAGCATCCTTGGTTTGTGGCTGTGCAGTTCCATCCTGAATTCACCTCTACTCCAAGAGATGGTCATCCATTGTTCTCAGGCTTTATTAAGGCGGCAATGGAATACCAGGAAAAGCACAATAGCTAGACCAAGATTTTAGCTTGAGCCGTTGTTTGCTTTAATAATAAATGGCGTAAGTAAAAGATTTTGGGGAAAAAGAGCGTAAATTCTTTGTTAAGTAAAGGTTTAAAGGTCTCTAAGCTCCATGTTTAAAAGGGCGTGCCTGTAGGTGCGCCCTTTTAATTTTACGTAAAAAGATGCTTATATTTTAAGAGTTCAAGCCGTTAGTTGTTGCTAGATGTCTGTAATCTAAGTTAAGTGTTAGATAGATACGTGCTCTTGCAGAATATTTGCATGGGCTGTTTTATTGTATTTTGCGCTAAAGCAAAGTATAATTACAAGAAGGATTGACGGGGCTAAAACCAAGTTTGGTCTTGCCTGCAATGCTTTAAAGGTTTTTAATGAGGCCGCTTTGGCGGCATAAATTTATTATTATCCATGGGGATTTATAATGTCTAAGATTGTTAAGGTAATTGGTCGTGAAATCATCGATTCACGTGGGAATCCAACTGTTGAAGCTGATGTATATCTTGATAACGGTTTAATGGGTCGCGCAGCAGTTCCATCTGGGGCTTCTACCGGTGTTCGTGAAGCTCTCGAATTACGTGATGGCGATAAGAATCGTTTTGGCGGTAAGGGTGTTCTCAAAGCTGTTAAGAATGTAAACGAAATCCTTGGCCCTGCAATTGTAGGCATGGACCCAACTGACCAGCGCGCAATCGACAAGGTTATGCTTGACAAGGATGGTACTCCATTCAAGAAGAACCTCGGTGCTAACTCTATCCTCGCTATCTCTCTTGCAGTAGCAAAGGCTGGCGCTCTTTCTAAGGGTGTACCTCTTTACGCTCACATCGCTGACCTCAACGGCACTCCAGGCAAGTACTCTATGCCACTTCCTATGATGAACATCATCAACGGTGGTGCTCACGCTGCTTGGTCTATGGATATGCAGGAATTCATGATTCAGCCAGTTGGTGCTAAGTCTGTTAGAGAAGCTATCCGTATGGGCGCTGAAATTTTCCATTGCCTCGCTAAGGTTCTTAAGGACCTCGGCCAGCCCACCACTGTAGGTGACGAAGGCGGTTACGCTCCACGTCTTGGCTCTACTGCTAAGGCTATGGCTGCAATCAAGCAGGCTACTGAAAACGCTGGCTACAAGTTCGGTGAAGACGTTACCCTCGCTATGGACTGCGCTTCTTCTGAATTCTATGATGAAGATTCTAAGCTCTACAAGATGAAGGCTGAAGGTAAGGATCTTACCTCTAACCAGCTCGCTGACTTCCTTGCTGACCTTTGCAAGCAGTACCCAATCATCTCTATCGAAGATGGTCAGGCTGAAGGCGATTGGGATGGTTGGAAGTACCTCACCGATAAGATCGGTAGTTCTTGCCAGCTCGTTGGTGACGACCTCTTCGTAACCAACCCTTCAATTCTCAAGGAAGGTATTGAAAAGGGTATCGCTAACTCAATCCTTATCAAGGTTAACCAGATTGGTTCTCTCTCTGAAACTCTTGATGCAATCCAGATGGCTCACAAGGCTGGTTATACTGCAGTAATTTCTCACCGTTCTGGTGAAACTGAAGACTGCACCATTGCTGACATCGCTGTTGGTACTGCTGCTGGCCAGATCAAGACTGGTTCTCTCAGCCGTTCAGACCGTATGGCTAAGTACAACCAGCTCATCCGTATCGAAGAAGAACTCGGTACTGAAAAGGCTCCATTCGCTGGTCGTAAGGCTGTTAAGGGTCAGTAATTTACTGCTCTTACGCTTTAATTAAGCGTTACAGTTTTTAAACTGATAAAACCTCCCGTTGAATTAAAACGGGAGGTTTTTTGTTTGGAGATGAATATAGTATAATAGGAGCGATTCAACAGCCCGTTTGATGGTGGCGTGGCCTTGGAGACGAATCTTATATGCGCTTACTTACTTTATTACTTGTTATTCTTTTAGGCTATCTCGTAAATGTGGCTTGTATTGGCAATAAGAGTTACGAAAAAAGCCGAGTTGAATTACTACATGCCCAGCAAAAGACCAAAGAACTTACAGCTCGTAACGAAATGATTAGAGCAAATATTTTAGAACTAAAAAGTGGCAAGTCTTTTGAATCGGTGGAAAACATTGCCCGCTCAAGATTGGGTATGATTAAGCCCGATGAAAAGTTTTTTAGGATTTCTGTTGATAATGAAAGAACAAGCACTTCCAATCGTTGATGTCGTGGTCCCGGCGGCCGGAGTAGGGCGCCGTATGGGCGCTCAAATCCCTAAACAATATCTCACCATTTCTACGCAAACCGTCCTTGAACATACTCTTTCCCGTTTATTAGAAGTTGATTGTCTTAATAATATTATTGTGGTCTTAGGAGCAGAGGATGAGTACTTTAAGGACCTAGCTATCAGTAGTCACCCGCGCCTCAAACTGGCCGTGGGTGGTAAAGAACGTGGCGACAGCGTACTTAATGGTTTAAAGCTGGCTACTACAGACTTTGTGTTAGTACACGATGCGGCGCGACCATGTGTCCTCGTCTCTGATATTAAAGCTTTAGTTTTACAGTGTACCGATGATAACGGGGGGATTTTAGCCGCTCCTCTATGTGATACTATAAAACGTGCATCACCAGACCATAGAATTGCTGCGACAGTGCTGCGTGATGGATTATATCGTGCTTTTACCCCGCAATATTTTAAGCGTGAACTTTTGATTAAAGCCTACGAAGAAGCGGCCCAAAAACATTTAGTTTTGACTGATGAGGCTTCTGCGATGGAAGCTTTAGGTTATGAACCACGTTTAATCCGTGGTGATGCCATGAATATTAAGATCACTGAGCCTTCGGATTTAGCTTTGGCTGAGTTTTATTTATCTTGTCAGCGTCATAAAAAGTAAGGAGCATGATGATGTTTAGAGTTGGACATGGATTTGATGTGCATAAGTTTGGTGGCGCTGGCCCTATTACTTTATGTGGGGTAAAAGTTCCATATGAATTTGGGTTCATTGCTCATTCAGATGGTGATGTGGCTATTCATGCATTATGCGATGCATTGTTAGGCGCAGCCGCTTTAGGTGATATTGGGCGTTTATATCCTGATAATGACAATAAGTTCTTAAACATCGATAGCCGAATTTTATTACGTGATACCGTGGCTAGAATAAAAGCTTTAGGCTATAAGATTTCAAATGTTGATGTCACAATTATTGCGCAAGCTCCTAAGGTGGCTCCTTATGAAAAAGAGATGTGTGCACTCATGGCGCAAGATTTAGAGTTGCCACTTGAGGCGGTGAATATCAAGGCCACCACAACAGAAAAGTTAGGTTTTACAGGCCGAAAAGAAGGCATTGCTACTGAAGCGGTAGCTTTAATCTATAAAGATTAATGAAATTTTGAGTTAGAACCTTAGCTTAAGGTTTGAGGGCAAAGAAAGCTTGTGGATAGTTGGTTTTAGGAGACATAATGGTCAATAGAAATGGTTTACGCATTTTAATCAGCAATGATGATGGAATATATGCGCATGGTATTAATGTGCTATATCGAGCTGTTTCTAAGACTTACCCTGAGACTTTTGTAGTTGCGCCTGACCGTAATCAAAGTGCGGCAAGTCATTGTCTAACCATTGAATATCCAATTAGGGTCCAGTCGCTACCAACTAAAAACTTTATTGCCGTACGTGGTACCCCAACTGATAGTGTGTATTTAGCATTAAATGAACTGATTGAGCCGCAACCGCAAGTGGTGCTGTCAGGAATTAATGAAGGCCCAAATTTAGGCGATGACGTCATTTATTCAGGCACGGTCGCAGCTGCGACGACGGGACGTGGTTTAGGCCTGCCGGCCATGGCCATTTCTTTGTGTGGTCGCGAGAATTATGAAACAGCAGCCTTTTTTGCCCTCAAAATTTTAGGTAGTCTCCCTGCGTGTCCTATGCCTCCTAATCAAATCTTAAACATCAACGTTCCTGATTTACCTCTTTCTGAAATCAAAGGAATTAAAGTAACCAGACTTGGGACGCGGGCAGCGTCTGATAGTGTGATCAAAGCGCAAGACCCACGTGGTAAACCGGTATATTGGGTGGGGCCACAAGGGCGCGCAGTTGATGTAGCTGAAGATACAGACTTCTTTGCTATTCGTAATGGCTATGTTTCAGTTACGCCTTTGCATATTGATTTAACCTCATATCGAGTTATAGATGAATTAACGGCTTGGGTGCAGCATCTATAATTTTTTTGTAGCCTTAAATGGCGTTCGTTTTGGGAAGAACTTTCATGAAGCTTTTTGCAGGTATCTACGATTACTGTCTTAAATTATCACGTCATCGTTTCGCAACTTTTTTCTTGTGTTTAAATAGTTTTATTGAATCTATCTTTTGGCCAGTGCCGGTTGATGTGATGCTGATTCCTATGGCTCTAGCCAGACCAGAACGGGCTTTGCGTTTTGCTTTTTATGCTACGGTAGCGTCTGTACTTGGAGCGGTAGTGGGGTACGGTTTAGGTTATTGGATCTATGACCCATATATTCATGACATGGTGAAGTACTTTGGGGGCACGGCGAATTTCGATAAAGCCATGATGTTACTTAACACTTATGGCATTTTATTTATCGTCATTGGTTCTTTTACCCCATTACCGTATAAAGTGGTAGCGATTTGTTGTGGGGTAATTGCCGCTCAACGTGGGATTGGTATTCTTTCTTTTGAGCAACTTGGTATTATTTCATTTATTGTGGTGTCACTTTTAGGAAGAGGGGCTAGATTTTTCTTGATTTCTGGCTTAATTAAACTAGGTGGTGCTTCAATGGAGCAAAAAATAAGACGTTATATTGACGTAATAGGTTGGTTGTGTCTTATAATTGTAGTACTAGCTGGAATTTATTACTGGTTGTTTAGCGCTTAGGTTGTAAACATAAACGGTGGTATTGACGGAGATGTGTAAGGGTTGGAGTATCACTACCTTAACGGTGGTGATCTGCATCCTGACAGGATGCGCTACATCTGCACACCGTTACGACGGTCCTTATAGTCTGACACAAGATAGAACTGTGCGGACGGGGGCAGTGCGGTCTAAAATCCAAAGCCACAGTATTAGTTCTCGGGTTCGAGTTCCAAGTTCGGTGTCCTCAGGCAAAAGTAGCAGCAACAGCTGTTCATATGTAGTGCAAAAAGGGGACACTATGTATTCTTTAGCTTTTGCAAGCAACATGGAGCTTTCGGATTTTGCTTCGTTAAACAGAATTCAAAAGCCTTATAATCTCTATGTGGGGCAACGTTTAAATATGGGTAATTGTCGTAGTAACAACGGCGCTACCTCGTCTGCAAGTCAGCCCTCAGGCTCCTCACCTGGTACAACCTATAAAAAGAGATACCATATCGTTAAACGTGGGGAAACTTTATATCGCATTTCCAAAAATCATGGCGTTTCTGTTGCAACCTTAAAACGATTAAATGGTTTAAAGAACAATCAAATTGAAGTTGGCCAACATATTTTGTTAGGGACTGTTGCCACCTCTAGCTCAAAAACCAATACGCAAATTGATAACAATAAGCAAGAAGTTTCAAGCGCACCAAGTCTAAGAACAAATAGTTATAAAGTGGCGACAACTTCGGCTAAGCCTTCAAGTAGTAAAGCTACCGCGAAAGCAAAAGTTTCGCGTAAGGCCGGAAACTTAGCATGGCAGTGGCCTACTTCTAAGGGCCGCGTTATTCAAAACTTCTCAACCGGGGAGCATGGGAATAAAGGGATTGATATTTCGGATAAACGCGGAAGCCCGGTGCGTTCTGCCGCGGGTGGTAAAGTCGTCTATGCCGGTAATGCACTGCGCGGTTATGGTAATTTAATCATTATCAACCACAATGATGACTATCTTTCAGCTTATGCTCATAACGACAGTATCTTAGTAAGCGAAGGTACAGAAGTTAAAGCAGGGCAAACGATTGCGAAAATGGGAGATACCGAAGCAAGCTCGGTGCGGCTACACTTTGAAATTAGATACAAAGGCCAATCGGTAAACCCAATGAATTATTTACCGGCGCGTTAGTCGCTAAAAAACGCAGTTAAACTGCGTTTTTTATAGGGCGTTAAAGCCTAAGATATCAAGCCCCAACTGCTCGAATTTTAGGATGTGCAATAATGGCCAAATTTTAGGTATTTATTTTTTAGTCATCCTTAAGCAGGCGGGCCTTATCGACTAAATTGTAGATAAGGTCGAGTGCTGCGCGCGCACTAATGGTGTCGGGACTTATAGACGCTACTTCTTTAATGAATTGTCTATATTCATTTACTTCTTCGGCTTGCGCTAAAGTGATATTAGATAACTCTTGATTTGGGGTGCCAGAGGATTGGCTTGGAGTTCTCGCTGCATATTCGGCCATTCTCTTTTTAGCGAGGGTAATTACTCGCCGTGGAATCCCGGCTAACGCAGCTACCTCAAGCCCGTATGAACTTGTAGCAGCTCCTTCTTCGGCATTATGTAAAAAGATAATACTATCGCCATTTTTTATGGCACCAAAATGATAATTAGCAATAGTTGGGTAGAGATTAGGTAAGTCTGTTAATTCAAAATAATGGGTAGCAAAAAGTACATAACCTAACTTTCCTAAGGCTAAAGTTTCCGCCATGGCGCGGGCGAGAGCCATCCCATCCATGGTGCTAGTCCCGCGTCCTATTTCATCCATCAAAATGAGACTATGGCTAGTGGCATTATGCATAATGCCGGCAGCTTCAGTCATTTCAACCATAAAAGTTGAGCGCCCAGAGGCTAAATCATCACTAGCCCCAATACGAGTAAAAATCGAATCAATTTGCGGGATGAGAGCCTCGTCAGCCGGCACAAAACTGCCCGCATAGGCCATAAGAACGATTAAGGCTGCTTGCCGCATATAAGTAGATTTACCGCCCATGTTAGGTCCGGTAATAAGAAGCATGCGCTTTTTATCCGACATGTCTAAGGAATTAGCGATAAACGGGTCTCTTGAAACGCATTCAACTACAGGGTGACGCCCACCTGTAATTTTTAATTGTTCTTTAGAAGTAAATGTTGGACGAACATAACCATACTTTAAAGAAACGATAGCCAAACTTACGGTCATGTCTAGGGCGGAAAGTATGGCAGCTAACTTTTGTAGTGGGGCGAGGTAGGTGGTTACTTTGGCGATAAGCTCATCGTAAAGTTTCTTTTCTAAGGATAGGGCACTCGCTTGAGCCGTTAGGGCTTTTTCTTCGTATTCTTTAAGCTCTGGGGTGATAAAACGCTCGGTATTTTTCATGGTCTGGCGGCGTACGTATTCAGTTGGAAGAGTTACCCCACTCAGTGCTGCCTTGGTCGCTTCGATGTAAAAACCATGTACGCGGTTGTAATCTACTCTTAAAGTGGTAATACCGGTTCTTTCTTTTTCACGTCGTTCGATTTCGCGTAAAAAGTCCATGGTCCCACTTGAAAGAGCACGAAACTCATCGAGTTCTTGGCTGTAACCGGCGCGAATTACGCCACCTTCTCGGATAACTACAGGTGGATTTTCTTCTATGGCTTGAGATAGCAATTCTGCTAAATCATTAATAGGGATAATATTATTGGCGTATGCTTTTAAGGCTGAAGTTTGTTGCTCCATGAAGCCTTTGAGCTGTGGCACCATGAGAAGTGCAGTTCTGATGCGGCATAGATCTCGTGGTCTTAAAGAGGCTAAAGCAAGTCTAGCGGTAATACGTTCAAGGTCACCTGCTTCTTTTAAAAGCTGAGGCAGCATATCTTGATCATCGAGATCACGAATTTCTTCAATTAAATCTAAGCGCTGTTCAATGCTTTTAAGGTCGCGAGATGGGTGGACGAGAGTTCGTTTTAATAAACGTGAGCCCATTGGAGTAGAGGTAAAATCGAGAATATGCGCTAATGCATTGTCGGTTGAACCATTAAGGCAGGTTAAGATCTCGAGATTCTTTTGTGAATTAGCATCGAGATTGACATAAGTGTTTTCAATTTCTTGATGGAGTGAGGTAATGTGTAAGAGGGCGGTTTTTTGCGTCTCTTTAACATAGTTTAAAAGTGCTCCAGCTGCACAGATCCCGATGGTTGTGTTTTCTAAGCCAAAACCATCGAGGTTTTTAGTTTTAAATTGGTTACAAAGTAACTTTTTACAAGTTTGGAAATCAAAATCCCAAGCCGGGCGGCGATGTACTGAGCGACAGCCGTTTAATTCATTTAACGCGGAAAAGTTTTCTGAATAAAGAATTTCAGCGGGGCTAATGCGAGTTAAGATGTTTCTAATATCGGCGATGTCTTCAGACTCAAAACAAGTAAATTCGCCGTTTGAGATATTTAAAAAACTAAGCCCATAAGTAAGTTGGTCAGATGTTAAACAAGCAATATAATTATCGCTACGTTCTTTAAGTAATAGTTCATCAGTAGCGGTTCCAGGAGTCACAATACGGGTGACGCGACGCTCAATGCTACCTTTATTGTTGACTGAATCGCCAAATTGTTCGCAAATTACGGCACTTTCGCCGTGTTCTATTAAACGGGCTAAATATGTATCAACGGCATGAAATGGCACACCGGCTAATGGAATTGGTTGGCCATTCGCGTTTCCTCTTTTAGTTAAGGTAATATCGAGGATTTCAGCTGCTTTTACCGCGTCATCAAAAAACATTTCGTAAAAATCGCCCATGCGATAAAGCAAAATCATATCAGGGTATTGATTTTTTACAGTCATGTATTGTTGCATGAGAGGGGTAAGAGTTTCAGAGGCCATGATCTATTGAGTCCAATTACAATGAGTAAAATGCGATTTTAAAAATTAATGCGTAATAGTTTACCACATTAGTGAACTGTATTAATATCATGGAGTTAGTTTGCTAAATTTTGAGCTTTGATGGTGCTTGAATTTTAATGTAGGTTGGTTTTTTATAATGTAGCTATGGACCTTTAGACAGTTTCGTTACAAATCTTTATGGAAAGTAAAACCAAGGTTGGTAAACTTAAAAAACTAACTACCAAAAATTTGGTGTTTAATGCTAGGATGAATATATTTCTTTGTGGGCGCGACTTTTAACCGTAACTTTTTAAACCGTAACTCTTAACAAAGGTACGGCCAAAATTTGAGGTTTAAATCATAGATAATAAAAGCGGGCAATTATACAGAAACGGCGGACAGGACAATGGTTGAAGCTTGTAGTGATTTAGTAAATGAATGCAAAACCTTAGCGCAGCAACTAGGGACAGTTTTATTAAAACATCAAAGCGTAGTGGCGACGGCAGAAAGTTGCACCGGAGGTTTAATCGGTGGGTTTATTACCGATATTTCGGGGTCTTCAAGTTGGTTTGATCGGGGTTTTATAACTTATACCAACAAAGCCAAAATGGAATGCTTAGGCGTTAAAGCTCAAACTTTAGATAGTTTTGGGGCGGTGAGTGCCGAAACGGCGAATGAAATGGTATTAGGTGCTCTAGCTCATTCAGATGCAACCATTGCAGTGGCTGTAACCGGAATTGCAGGCCCTACTGGGGCGGTGCCAGGTAAACCTATTGGGACCGTGTATTTTGGTTTTGCCATAAAAGGACAACGAGTTACGACAGTGCGTCAAGTATTTGGGGGAGATCGTGAACAAGTTCGCTTGCAAACTGTGCGTTATGCCCTTAAAACCATGATCTCTATGTACAACTAAAGGGATATTAATCACACTTAAATTAATAATTACCATAATTAGAATAAAAACTAACACAAAAATAAAATTTGTGCTATAATGCTTTACAGCAGATAAGATGTGACTCCAAAAGAGCTCAAATTTTAGGCTACTAGCTATAGAGTAATGTTTTACAATGGAATATGTGTTTTTGAACAGTAATTAGGAACGAATGATGGCAATGGTAAAAAAGCAAGATACAGATAAGGCTAGAGCATTACAGGCGGCCCTTGATCAAATTGAACGCCAGTTTGGTAAAGGCGCAGTTATGCGTCTTGGTGAAAACAAGAATTTGACAGATATTGAAGCTATTTCAACAGGTTCATTATCTCTCGACCTCGCTCTTGGGATTGGTGGTTTGCCAACTGGTCGTATTGTCGAAATCTACGGCCCTGAATCATCAGGTAAGACTACCTTAACTTTGGAATTGATTGCGCAAGCACAAAAGATGGGTAAGACTTGTGCATTCATCGATGCTGAACATGCTTTAGACCCTGTTTACGCGGCGAAGCTTGGGGTAGATTGCAATGCTTTACTTCTTTCTCAGCCAGATACTGGGGAACAAGCTTTAGAAATCTGTGATGTACTTGTGCGTTCTGGTAGCGTTGATGTGGTAATTGTCGACTCCGTGGCGGCTTTGGTACCAAAAGCAGAAATCGAAGGTGATATGGGTGAATCTCATATGGGCTTACAGGCACGTTTAATGTCTCAGGCATTACGTAAGCTTACTGGTTCTTTGAGTCAAGCTAACTGCATGTGTGTATTTATCAACCAGCTTCGTATGAAGATTGGGGTCATGTTTGGTAACCCAGAAACTACAACCGGTGGTAACGCTCTTAAGTACTATGCTTCTGTTCGTCTCGATATTAGAAGATGCGCTTCAGTTAAGGATGGGGAAGATGTTATCGGTAATGAAACTAAGGTTAAAGTAGTTAAAAACAAGGTCGCACCTCCATTTAAGACTGCTGAATTCCAGATCCTTTATGGTCGTGGGATTAGTAAAGAAAGTGAAATCATTGACCTTGGCGTAAAATCAGGGATTTTGGCTAAGTCTGGGGCTTGGTTCTCTTATAACGGAGAAAAGATTGGCCAGGGTAAGGTTAATGCAGTTAAATATTTAACCGAACACAAGGATATTGCTGCTGAAATTGAAAAGAGGATCAGAGATTTCTATAGCCAAGCAAGTGATTATAGCTCTACCCTTGATTTTGGTGGGGATGATGCGGATAAAGCAGAAGACAACGCTTCTTTAAATGGGATGCTAGAAGATTACCAACCAGTAGAAATCCCAGATGATCTCTAATTGGTCTTAAAGCTTAAATATTCTGGCTCTATAAGTTAGAGTGTAGGATTAAAATTATAAAACCCATAGGCTTAAACCTGTGGGTTTTGTGTAAACAAAAGCCAAATTGATAGGAATGAAAATGGATTTCGCATTTGACGCAGATTACGGTAAGGAATTTGGTGCAGCATATCGTTATGCTTTAAGTCTGTTGGCGCGTCGTGAATATAGTAGCGGTGAAATTAGACAAAAACTAAGAGGGCGTGTTAATTCAGAAATGGCAGAAGCCGTTATTGCTAAACTTAAAGCTGAAAATTCACTCTCGGATGAAAGATTTGTGGAAATGATGGTCCGTCATTATGCTGAAGGTGGTTATGGGCCTAAAAGGATCGCATTAGAGTTACTAAAACGTGGAATTGATAAAAGTGTAGCTCAGGAGGCACTGATGCAGCTAGACATTGATTGGGTGCAAAAGGCAGGTGAAGTTTTAGAGCGTAAATATCGTAGTTGTGAAACAAAACTTCAACCAAATGAACAACAAAAAGTTTTTGCGTTTTTGGTTCGACGTGGTTTTGCTGAAAGCGTGGCTTGGCAAGCTTTAAAGAATTTTCAAAAAGGATTAAAAGCTACAGATGAAATGTATGACGAAATGTATGAATAGAAGAATAAAATAGGGTGGTTCATTATTAAATGCTTAAGTTTTGGGATATAAAACCAAAATTTAAATGTTGCTGATAAGAAACCTCTTTTAAAATTTTTAAGTAAAGCTAAGTAACCTAGGAATTAAGGTAAGTTTTTACAAAAGAGAATTAGGATCAAAGCGTCACATGCATGAGGATATTATCCGATTACGGCTATAGATGTAATAATTGATAAGTTACTATCCTTATTTTTTAGGAATTCTTAAAGTAAAAAGTGCCTCCGAGGAGTATTCCTTGGGCGGTTTAAGAATATTTGTGGTAAAATCACAACTAAGTGGATTTTAGGATTTGTTGAAAACCCTAGAGCCAATTTTTCTGCCTTGAGGCGGAACCCCGCCGGAACACCTTTTAGGTGAGCCGGGTTTTTTCGTTTAAAAACGAATAACGGGTGAGAAACACATGCTTAAGCCCCTTCGAGGGGATAAAATTTAAGGTTAATTATGTACATGACAACTTCCGAGATTCGTACTGCGTTTCTCGAATATTATCGTTCACAGGGACACCAGGTAGTTAGCTCTAGCTCACTTGTTCCGCACAACGATCCTACTTTGTTATTTACTAATGCCGGCATGAATCAGTTCAAGGATGTATTCCTTGGCAAGGAAGTAAGATCATATACTCGCGCTACTACAGCACAGCGTTGCGTACGTGCTGGTGGCAAGCATAATGACTTGGATAATGTGGGTTATACTGCAAGACACCATACCTTCTTTGAAATGCTTGGCAATTTTAGTTTTGGTGATTACTTCAAGAAAGATGCAATTCATTTCGCTTGGGGTTTTTTGACCGGCGTACTTAAGTTGGATCCAAAACTTCTCACCGTAACTGTTTACGCTACCGATGATGAAGCTTACGACATTTGGCACAATGAAATTGGCATTCCTGCTGAACGCATCGTGCGTATTGGGGACAATAAAGGTGCTCCGTATGCTTCTGATAATTTCTGGCAGATGGGTGATACCGGTCCTTGCGGTCCATGCACTGAAATTTTCTATGACCACGGTGATCGTATTTGGGGTGGCCCTCCAGGATCAGCTGAAGAAGATGGCGACCGTTTCATTGAAATTTGGAACATCGTATTTATGCAGTACAACAGAAAGAGTGACGGGACTTTTGATAAGCTTCCTCGTCCATCTGTTGATACTGGTATGGGTCTTGAACGTATTGCTGCTGTAATGCAGGGCGTAGACTCAAATTACGACATCGATTTATTCAAAGACCTCATTGGTTGTGTAGCCCGTTTACTGGGTGTTACTGATTTGGCAGATAAATCTTTGCGCGTAATTGCTGACCATATTCGTTCATGCTCATTCCTTGTAGCTGATGGTGTATTACCATCTAACGAAGGTCGTGGCTACGTATTACGTCGTATTATCAGACGTGCTGTTAGACATGGTCGTCTTTTAGGGGCTAAGGATGTATTCTTCTATAAGTTAGTACCTGATTTAATTAGACTTATGGGGGCTGCTTATCCTGAACTTCAAGCTAACCAAAAGCAAATTGAAAATGCTTTAAAGAAGGAAGAAGAACAGTTTATTAAGACTCTTGATCGTGGTCTTAACTTACTTTCTGACGAACTTAAGAAGCTTGGTGATTCAAAGACTATTCCTGGTGACGTAGCATTTAAGCTTTACGATACCTACGGGTTCCCAGTTGACCTTACTGCAGACGTAGTACGTGATGATGGGTACGTGGTAGATAACGATGGCTTCGATGCAGAAATGGAAAAGCAGAGACAGCGTGCTAAGGCTGCTTCTAACTTTGAAGTAGACTACAACTCTCAGCTTAAGATTACCGCTGAAACCGAATTTACTGGTTATGCTTCACTTAAGGAAGAAACCAAGGTCTTAGCCGTATTCCGTGGCGCAGAAGCTTGTGACCAAGTAGCAACCGATGAAGAAGCTGTTTTAGTTTTGGCTAAGACTCCGTTCTACGCTGAATGCGGTGGTCAAGCTGGCGATACCGGTGTTATCACTTGTGGCGAAAACTGCATCTTCAAAGTAACTGATACTAAGAAAGTTGGTAATGCAACTATCCATATCGGTCGCGTAGAACTTGGTTCTTTCTCTGTAGGCGATACCGTGAAGGCTGAAGTTGATGCTAATGCGCGTGCGCTTATTTGCGCTCACCACAGTGCAACTCACCTTTTACAAGCTGCTTTAAGACAAGTTCTTGGTGATCACGTTGCTCAGAAGGGCTCTTCTGTAAATACTGAACACTTACGTTTCGACTTCTCTCATGCAGAACCATTGACTCAAGAACAGCTTGAAGCTGTTGAACAGTTGGTAAATGCTGCTATCTGCCGTAACTTTGAAGTTAACACTCAGGTTATGGATTTAGAAGAAGCTAAATCAACTGGCGCTATGGCTCTCTTTGGCGAAAAGTATGACTCTAAGGTACGTGTAGTTCGCATGGGTGATTTCTCTTGTGAACTTTGTGGCGGTACCCATGTGGCTCGTACTGGCGATATTGGCATGTTCAAGATCGTTTCTGATGGTGGTATTGCTGCTGGTGTACGTCGTATAGAGGCAGTTGTATCAACTCAAGCTGTAGCATATGTACAAAAGTTAGTACGTGAACTTCGTGAAAGCGCCAACTTAGTAAAGAGTGATTTACTTGGGGTAGCGCAGAAGGTTCAAGCAACTCTTGAACATGGTCGTGAGCTTGAGCATGAAGTTCAGGGTTTGAAGGAAAAGATTGCTCTTGGGGCTATTTCTTCTCTTATGAACTCAGTTGTTGAAATCAACGGTGTTAAGTGTTTAACCGCATCCCTTCAGGATGTTGAGGTTAAGGAAATGCGTACTGCACTTGATGACATCAAGAATCGCCTTAAGAGCTGTGTAGTGCTTCTCGCTTCTGTAGTTAATGGCCGTGTAATGTTAATTTCTGGGGTAACTTCAGATTTAACATCTAAAGTTAAGGCTGGTGAGCTCGTAAACTTTGTTGCTGGTCAAATCGGCGGCAAGGGCGGTGGGCGTCCAGACATGGCTCAGGCAGGTGGTACTGATGTGGCTGCTTTACCTAAGGCTATGGAAGGTGTTTCTGCTTGGTTAGAAGAACACTTAGCTTAATAGCTTTATAACCCTAGTTTTGCATGATTATATGCAACAAGGGTTCTGAGACTACCCCTCCACAGC
>ERZ1026876.53-NODE-53-length-68253-cov-21.244303_pt1 | contig 68253 bp, 103 predicted proteins | sample MGYA00380168_ERZ1026876 | MGnify/ENA primary metagenome ERZ1026876 (study PRJEB33269, sample SAMEA4719804) | human gut metagenome | biome: human-associated habitat; feature: organic feature; material: feces | place: Cameroon | collected 2013-10 ... | reverse complement strand
GTCTCAATGATCTCTGCCTTTGTTTTTGACGGATTTTCTCTAAAAATTTTATAACTTTTATTAAAACCACTTGACTTTTCCGAATGTGTATGATATAATATACATAGACGATGGTATATCGTTAAATATCTTACGAAAGGGTGTTTACATCTTGGCTAAAAATAAAGTAGACCTTTTTTATATCTATAAAGTGAACAGTTCTACAATCATCAAGAATAATTTCACAATTTAGACAGATTTCAGAACGGCCAAAAACTCTGGACAGATTATTGCGTTAGGTGATAATCAAGTATTAAAATTCATCCGTAAACTTAAAGACGAGGAATTTGACCGTGAGCATCTAAAAGAACTATATGAGAAAAAGAATCATGTAATTCAAACAACTGGTGATGTAAAAGAGATTTAGAGTATACAGAATGAGATAAACGATATTCTATATGTTCCAGATTTAATAACCGTAAAGACAGATACAACAAAGAAAGACTATAAAGCTATTTGCAAAAATCATTTTTCTGTTCAAATGGCAATCAATGATAAAGTTTATTCTATTAGGTACAAGAGATTGTGTGCTGGTGCAGGTCAGTTACGTAGAAATTCAGCTTTTTTCGTTAATGAAGAATTATACGATAGTCTTGAGCAAATTATGTTGTGTGGACTAACAAAGACGAAAATCGGTAAAATAAATCTTGCAAAGTTTAGCGCATATTATTCTCTGTATACGTCAGCTACAAACACTGTAACTACACCAAATATTTGCGTTATTCCAGATTTTGAATATAATCTAAAAGACCAAGATGTTGATTGGATTTTTACAAACGATTCTGGTGATATAGACATAGAGAAACGTAAAATAGACTTTAATATGAACGCATTTGATGGTTCAGGAATGATAAGCCCGGCAATGGCAAGCGTTTGGAAAGAAGATTTGTCGTTAGATTATCTTCCGTCTGCATTTATTATGCGTGGCCCGTGGTTAAAAGGTCTTGTATCCGTATTTGATTTTCATAAGTTTGCAAGAGATATAGCGCATACGGATAAAATAACGGATATTTATGGAACGAAATACGATATTGATAAAATTGATGTCATATTAACAAAGTCACAATTTAAACTCTGGAAGAAATATACTAATTGGTATGAGTATATTTATTATTTCAAGAAATATAACCACTGTATCGGTGTGACAAGGGTTAATAAGAAGGAATCTGATTTTGTTACGCCGCTGAACTATCAATATGTTCAAAGTAACAATTTTACAGAGGAATCAATTAAGGCTCTAGCAAGACCAACAACAGAGTGGATAGATGGAATATTAAAAGGCGACCCATTATATATATCCCTTTTAATGGTAGGACACCATGAAAATGATACTGTAAATGATATAGAGTCTTCTTTAGATTCTCCAATAGCGAAATGCTTACTTTATAATCTTGATATTTTAAAGGATAAATATGTAAAAGATAAAGTTCGCCAAATAGCGCAAAAGAAAATAGACCAAGCAAAAATTGGTAAGGTTTATGTTGAAGGTTCTTACGACTTTCTTATCCCAGACCTTTACGCTATGGCAGAACACGCATTCGGAATGAAAGTAAAAGGATTGTTGCCAGAAAAATGCGTGTATTCAAGAAGATGGGTAGAAAAAGGTTCTAAGGTAATATCTACTCAACGAAGTCCACTTGTTGCACCGGCAGAAAATCAAATAATGAATGTCTATTCTGACGATAAATGCAAAGAGTGGTTTAAGTATATAGAGTGGGGAAATATTTATAGTATTTGGGACTTAACAATAATCTCACAATCAGACGCTGATTTTGATGGTGATATTGCCCTTACGTCTGATAATCAATATCTCGTTAATGCAATAGACTCTACGCTTCCGGTTATAACATACGAAAAACACAAAGCAAAAGAGCAGAGACTAAACTTTAATACGTTTGCTAATTGGGATATTAAATCTTTTGATAGCCCTATTGGAGGAATAACAAATCTTGCCAGCAATATGTATGCAATGCTGCCGCTATTTGATAAGGAATCTAAAGAGAGACGCGAACTGGAAAAACGTATAAAGATTATGCGTATGTATCAAGGAAATGCTATAGATAAAACAAAAGGAATAACATACGAGCCGCCCAAAAAGGAGTGGTCAAAACGTCAGAAATACATACAAATACCAGACGGCGCAGCAAACGAGGATATTGACAATATCAACAAAGCTAATGAGCGGATAAAGTTTGAAAATTCAATTTGTTGTGACAAGAAAGCATATTTCTTTGGATATGTATATCCTGCAAAAATGCAAGAATATAAAAATCATAAGAGAGTTTGCGATACTGAATGTATGGTGAAATTTGGGATGGGGATTAACGACTTGGTTCGCATCGTTGATAAATCACCAGAGCAAAAGGCATTTATAAGGAATTATTATAAATATTCACCGCTGTTTAACTCTAAATGTACTATGAATATTTTGGCAAAGTATGTTGAGGATTTGGATTTGACGCAAAGAAGAAATCAGAATCGCGGTGAGTTTGATTTTAGATGTCTTATGTCTGTACTGCCTGATTCTTTGGATAAGAAGGTTTTATTAAAATTCCAGAAGTTGCTTCGCCAGTATACAAGGTTGAACAGAGATATAATGCAGAATATATCTGTCGCTACTCCATACCTATCTGATGATGAATTAAAGGAGATGAAGTCTGCTTTATTCGATGGTTTATACGAAGATTTTCAAAATGATTGCCTTTTAATAGAATCTAATGTAAATATGTGCGTAAACTATATTATATATGTATGTTATGCTATTGATAGTAATTGTCAGAAATCTTTATTGTGGTATTGCTTTGGAGATATTGTCGCAAGTAATGTGAAGAATAATTCAAAGCATCGCTATAAAGTTGTTGAAAACCAAAATGGCCGTGATTATTTTGGAAAGAAAATGACCATCATTGATGAATATAAGGAAGAGATTACATGATATTTGACGAGAGAATAGAAAATGCAAAGAGAATATTAACATAGAACTCATTATCAGAACAGCATCCAGTGGCTGACGCGGCTTATGTGATAAGGTATCTTAGATATATTGGTGAAAGTGAAGAAAAAATATTAAAACTTATCAATAAGCTCTTTGCGTAGAAGTATTATGTTCCGAGCAGACCAGATATGTCGAAATATTATAAACCGGCATACGCAATGGCGAATAGATTGCCACCTGTCAAAACGGATGGGATAACGCTATCTTTTTCACAGATTAACAAAATACATTCTATCTGTGATTTAGATGCAGAGCATTTTGTGTTTGCGTCATTATGTATATATATGTATTATAATAACCCGGACGATTTGTATACCGTCAAACTTAATGATGCACTAAAAGTTGCTGGTGTATCTAGTGTTAAAAAGATAGCAGAGTTTTTGAGAACGACCGATTTGGTGTCCTTAAAATAGTTCCATAACGTACATTATGTCGAGATTAACCCAGAATTGTTACAAATTGATGACAAATCTCAAATACCACTTGACAATTTTATCAATTTATGCTATTATTATGACAAGCTAATCGGAAACGGTAAATTTACAAGGTGCGCTAGGTGTTGGTGTATTGTAAAACAGCCAAATCACGGCAGACCAAAGCTATATTGTAAAACTTGTGCTAGGCGTGTTGATTTCGAGAAGCGTAATATACGTAAGAAACGTTCCGAAAAACGGAATAGTGACAAAGAGCAGTAAAACATTGATATAAGGCGATATTAAAAAGCATCGCTATTATATGAAATAAAGTGACTTAGCTCACTAATTGAAGTAAAAGGGGATAGTTTATTGATTCTAGTAAACAGAAGCGAGTTCGACGAACTTCGTAATGCTGGCTTGATTCGTGCTTCTAAGTACGACAAGAATTACCGCATTGTAAACAAGAAGAAGTGTAGTAAGCGAAAGAAGTATTACGTTGTTGAAGAGCGGGCGATTCTCAACTTCTTGAACAGAGAGGTGGAGGACTAATGAGAGAAAGATACTTTAATTCTTCGAGAAAAATCAGAGGTGACGCAGATTCCGATTTTCCGATGAAGCTTCTTGACAAAGATAGAATGATTTCTCAGCTTGCTTTTTAGAACAGAAAACTGATGGTATACGATGATGTAGATGATGCTAGTATGTTTAGATGTATCTACACACTTATGCGTATCAGAGAAGCTGACAAAAAACTCGGCACAAAGGCTCCCATTGAGATTTTGATTAACTCTTGCGGAGGTACAGTGTATGATGGCCTTTCGCTTATCTCGCTTATCGAGAATATGAAAGATGATGGATATACAATCATCACCACTAATATGGGCTATGCTTTTAGTATGGGATTTTTGATTAGCATTGTTGGAAGTGTAAGAAAGAGTTTTAGGTACGCTACGTATCTACACCATGATATGTCATCTATGAATTATGGAAAGTTGGCATCCATGGAGGAAGAAGTAAACGATATGAGAGTCCTTCGTAAGAGGGTTGATGAAATCGTTTTGAAGTATACCAAACTCACACAAGCTGACTTAGACGAAATCAATAACAAGAAATTGGATAAGCGATTTACTGCGGAAGAAGCACTCGCTTTGAAGATTTGTGACGAGGTACTATAAATGGAAGAAAAGGATAATAACTGCAAGCACTGCAAGTGTGATAAATCTAGCGAAGATAACGTGAAGCATAGTTGCGATTGCAACGAGCCTGACAATGATTATGAGTGCTGCGTTGCAGATGCTATGGTAGACGCTGCTATTGATGCGCTCGATATGGAAAGTTTCGACGCTGGTGTTGCAGATTTCTCTAGGCTATGCGGAAAGATTGCGGCGCTTGGCATGGTCGGCGTTGAACCGGCACAGGCGTTGGCGTATATTTCAGAGTGCGAAGACCGCGATGTTACCTTTGATAATAATATGAAGGTGGCAAAGATGCAGACTGATGCACAGGTAGCAGTGGCAAAATGCGGTATGACCGCTACGCTTTCCTAAGAAATTTTTAAAATATTTTTCAAAAGCCCTTGACAAAGGGCCGCTGATATGATATAATATAGGCGTAAGGACAAGAATCCTTACAAAATAAACAAAATACATAGAACAAAAGGGGTAAAAAATTATGACTTCTACTAAGATTATGAAGAGTTTCGCAACTAACGCTGGTATCACTCAGAAGGATGCCAAGGCTTATCTGGAGGCACTGGAAAAGACCATCGTTGATGCACTGAATGCTGGAGAGTCTTTTAAGGTTACTGACATGAATCTGTCTCTGAAGAATGTTCCTGCGCACGAGGGTCGCAATCCTGCAACTGGCGAGGCAATGAGCGTTCCTGCAAAGAATAAGGTCTGTGTCAAGATTTCTAGTGCGCTAAAGGATGCAGTAAACTAATTAGACCAAATTTCCTTTAAGGGTGGGAAACCACCCTATATAATGCGGGCAATAAGAGCTGGCGCACTAACGAGCCTCATAAGCTCGTACTAGATGGGTTCGATTCCCATGCCCGCAATATGGTTTCATAGTTCAGTTGGTTAGAACGAAGGACTGTTAATCCTTATGTCGCCCGTTCGAGTCGGGCTGGAACCTCCACTACTGGTTTCTTTATTAGCCTTAATTTTCGCACCAGTATAAATAAAACGAAACAAGGGATAGCCTGCAAGGGCTATGATGAGGGTTCGTTCAATGGCAGGACAAGGGACTTTGACTCCCTTGATGTAAGTTCGATTCTTGCACCCTCAGCCATTCAGATACGTACAGCAACACATATACTTTGGGAATCTGCAAAATTCAAGGTCGTTGGTTCGAGTCCAACCGCAAGATAAATCTTACGTAGCTCAGTGGGATAGAGCATTAAAGGAAAAACGTATCTAATTTATCGAGAATGTGGTGTAGTGGTAACACACTCGCTTTGGGAGCGAGGGAGGCAGTCCGATTCTGACATTTTCGACCATTTGACTATGTAGCTCAATAGGCTAGAGCGATGCCCTGTCACGGCATAGGCAGTGGGTTCGAGTCCCACCATAGCCGCCAACAAAGACGATTACCGCAAATCTTTACAAAATCAAATTTATAAAGAAGAAAAAACTTATCTTGCAAATTTAATTTTAGTCCGCTTTATCTTAGATATTGTGGTATCCGAATCTAGCATCGGGTAATTACAAATAGTGTTAGAAAACAATCGTCTTATTTCTTATGGGGAATGGAGTTGCAAGAGGTGACTACCTGTTTTGCACACAGGAAATCAGATGGGTTTGATTCCCATATTCTCCACCAGTCTATTGTCGTAGACTCCTTTCGTGCAAAGACACAAACAGCAACACTATATTCAACATCACATAATATTTTGGAGTTTATGTAATTGTGTCTTTTATATGGGCGTATGGTGAAATTGTCAAACACGCTTGTCTTAGGAACAAGTGCTTAAATGCTTCTGGGTTAGAGTCCCAGTATGCCCACCATTATGGCTGCTTGGCAGAGTCCGGTTTATTGCGACAGTCCTGAAAACTGTAGACGGTGAAACGTCCAGAGGTTCAAATCCTCTAGCAGTCGCCATTTATTTAATCTTTTTAAAAGATAGGAAGGTAAGTATGGAATACGTAATTGGATTTATTTTTGCAGTTGTATTTCTCTTTATCCTGTGTGCGCCATCTAAAGCGCAGTCCAAGACGAGTATGGTTGTGAGTGTAAGCGATATGGGTGAGGTATACGGAACAAAAAGTTCTTTTACCCATGTGGCAAGTAGTTATAACGGAAAATCTGTTAGGAAGTACTATGCAATTACAACAAAGCCGGTAAAAACGAACGCCTTTCTTGTTAGATATAAAGATGGACGAACTAAATATGAAGAGGTTGCAACAGCAAGCCCACTTTATGATTTCTATATTAAAAAGATGATAGATTAAGTTTGCACACATACTCAAGTTGGTGAAGAGGGAAGTTTGCTAAACTTCTAGGCGGGAAACCGCACACAGGTTCGAGTCCTGTTGTGTGCGCCAAAGTGCCAAAGATTAGAATGGCACAAAATTTATTGTCAATAGGAGGACAATTATTTATGAAGTATTACTCTGAAAAACTGAAGAAACTGTTCGACAGCGAAGCCGAGCTTATGAAGGCTGAAAGCGCAGCAACGGAAGAAGCTACTAAGCAGGAGAAGTTGCGCAAAGAGCGTGAAGCGGCTGCGAAGGCTATTGATGAGAAGCTGAAAGAAAAGATTCGTGTTACCAAGGAATACAACAGTATGCTGGCTGACTTCTGCAAGAAGTATGGCAAGTATCATAAGACGATTACTGATAGTGACATCCCTGTGTATACTGGCGGCGACCCCTTCCTTGATGCAATTCTGTCGTTCATCAAGTAAATAAGTTTTAGTTTTAGACCATGCGAAAGCATGGTCTTTTTTGTTATATATTGGAAAGAAAGGGAATAGAGTAATAAATGGGGTGTTATTATAGATACGGCTGTTATCGTCGCTCTTATTACTGGCTCCTTTTCTTTTGCTACATTTATCTTTACTAGATATTTTTCAAATAAAGATAAGCAAACCGAATAGGTTTATAAAGATGATGCAAAATACGAGCAGCTTGAACAAGAGCAAAAAAAACAAGAAGAAGATATGAAGTCAATGCAAGATACAGTAAATAAACTGTTGGATTTGCAATAGGTTCAAAATAATTCTTTGGCGCAACTTACTGATGCTACTCGTAGCACACTTAGAAATGATATTATACAAATGTATAATAAATATACGAGTGAAGAGTATGGGTTTATGCCTATACATGAACGTGAAAACTTAGAGCATCTCGTGACTGACTATTACGCATTGGGTGGAAATGGTGTAGTTCCGGGCTTGGTAGAGGAAATGCAAAAACTACCAACAGAGAAGGCAAAGTTTTAATCACGTATGGATTAAAGGGGTTTATATGTTAGATTTTGATTACAAAAGACGTAAAGACGAAGGTATTTTGGAATACGAGTATAGGATTTGCGGATATAAAGACCAGATAGGTACTTGGCAAGATGTTGCAAATCTTTTAAACGAGCAACTTGGTCAGGAATATACTGAATCTAAGTATAGAAAACAGTACCAAGAAATGAGTAAGATAGTAACAATTAAAGAGTCGTCTGCCTGTGATGAGTATGCACTACTCGATGAAATAAAAGAGCAACGCAGACTTCTTGAGAAGGCAAAAATACAAATGCGTGACGAGCGCAACGAAGTGTCGCGTTTATACAGAGAGAACGCAAGACGTGAATCTTTTGCTGATATGATTAAGCGTTGTATTGAAGGATATGAGCCGACTGGGTTTACTTGCTTTAGATTTGACTCGCCAAATGCAACTTCTACAGATATGATAGTTCCTATCTCAGATTTGCATTTTGGTATTAACATAAATAATATGTATAATACATATAATAAGGATATTGCTAGTGATAGACTTAGCCGCTATCTTGGAAAAGTCCTTGAAATCGCAAGGAGACATAATACAGAGAACGTAAAAGTAGTTTTACTTGGCGACCAAATATCTGGGTTAATTCACACATCTCTTAGATTAGAGAATAATGAAAATGTAATTAAGCAGACTATGGATGTAGCAGAACTTATTAGCAACTATATTTATACATTATCATCACATTTCAAAACCATTTCCGTGTATAGTGTATCTGGAAATCATTCAAGATTGCAGCCGGAAAAGGCACTAAACCAGAAGGGCGAAGATTTAGATAAGTTTATTCCATTTTATGTAAAAGCCAAATTGCAAAATTGCGATAATGTTATAGTATATGATAATACTATTGATGAGAGTATATCATCTTTTATGTGTAGAAATATGCTTGTATACGCTGTTCATGGTGATAGAGATAATATTGGCAATGTTGTTCAAAAGCTAACAATGATGACTGGAAGTAAGCCAGATATAGTTTATATGGGACATCTGCATACAAATCAATATATGACTGTTTACGATACAAAAGTAATTCAAAGTGGATGTATAAGCGGTTCTGATAGTTATTGCATGGATAATAGATTACGCAGTAAGCCAGAACAGGCGGTTTCTGTAATTAGCGATAGTGGTCTTGAGTGTGTGTATGATGTTACTCTAGGATAAAAGGAGGTATCATTATGCCACGTGGAAGACCACGAAAAAACGTTACAGTCACAGTAGAAGATGCAAAACCAAAAATTATTTGTATCGGCTGTGGATGTGATAATCAAAAAAATTTTTATTAGGCACGCGATGATAATAGAAAGTTTTTCGGTAAAGTGCCGTACTGCAAGGATTGTATTCAAAAGATATTCCAGAATTATCTAAGAAAGTATGCAGAAAATTACAATCTTGCACTATATTATACATTAAGAAAGATAGATTTGCCATACATTCATTCTGCATATACTGGTGCGCTTCAAAATGTTACAAATCCAGATGCTAAAATTTAGGGATTAGATAATATTCTTAGCGCGTATATGAAAAGCATGGCATTCGCTGAATAGAATGGATGGGGAAGTACCTTTGATGATAGCATTGGTGAAGACCAAATTGATGGTCTTTCTTCGTATGATGATATTATTAAGGTAAAACGTAAAATAAATAGAGGCTCTACTAATTCGCAAGATTTTGACATAATCGAAATGGACGCAGACGAGCTTGTTCAAAAATGGGGACGTTTTGATGACGATGATTTGGCTTACCTTGAATCTGAATATATGGATTGGGAAGAGCAATTAAACGGTATCGCTGATAAGTTCGTTGATATAATGGTAAAACAAGTATGCTTACAAATGAACGAGATTAGGCACGATAGAGAAAATGGTGTCCCAGTTGAAAAGAAATTGGCTGCTTTAAGGAATCTAATCAAAGATAGTGGACTCGCTGATTTACAAAATAACGAAGCTGCATCACAAGGAGTCGGAATGACTGCACGTGATATAGAGTTCCATAGACCAGTTAAAGAACCAGATAAGGAATTAAACGATGTTGATAATATCGGTGAAATTCTGATTGGATTTTTAGGTGGTACATCAAGAGCAATCGGTAAAGAGAACGAATTTACAGAAGTGTTTGATAAGGTATATGATAAGTATACTATAGATATTATAGATAATCTGAGACACCAGTATGGCTTAGACTTTGGTAGACAAGGCGGTGATTCTGATGCGCAATCGCACAATAACGATAAAACGCAGGAAGAAAGCGTCGAAGTCAAAGACTAAACGATACATGGAAAATTTTGAGGAGTGGCTGGGTTACTGGCGAGATAATCCTCATAGATTTATTACTGATTATTTAGGGCTAAGATTGTATGACTTTCAGAAGATACTTATATATATGATGTTTAAATATCCGTCATTTGTATATGTTGCAAGCCGTGGATTGGCTAAATCTACATTAGCTCTAATTTTTGCTACAAGCTATTGTATTCTATACCCCGGCACAACTGTAGTTGTTGTCGCACCTACTCGTGGACAATCTACACGTTTCGTGAAGAAAGTACAAGACTTGTCACGTGGTAGAATTAATCTTATTCAAGAGATTAAAGAAGTTAAGACTGGATTAAACGAAAGTCGTATTGATTTTAATAACGGTTCTGCAATTATTACATTGCCATATTCTGAAAACTCGTTGGGTGCGAGATGCCAAATTCTTATTGTTGATGAATTTGTCCGTACAGAAAAGGAAGTTATTAGCCGAGTTTTTGTTCCTATGCTTTCTTCTCCTCGTGCGCCAGACTATATTGATTTAACTTCAAAAGAAAGACAGACTCTCCCCGAAGAGCCAAATAGACAATTGTATCTATCTTCTATTCGTGGAGCAGATGAATGGTCTTACGCATATTTCTTACAATATATAGATAGTATGACTAATGGTGACAGGCAATATATAACTGTCGCATTGCCGTATAATTTAGGTGTAAAAAATAGATATATTTCAAGAGCGATAGTTGAACAGTCGTTTAAGGAAAATCAAGATTCAGTTGAAATGCTATTGGCAGAATATTGTTGCCAGCCAGAACGTGGCGGTGGTGATAGTTTCTATAAGTACAATGTACTTGCAGAAAAAAGAACAGAATGTCGCTCTTTCGTTCCTATGAACGACTTTGAATATCTTGAATATAAAAATGATAAATCAAAGTGGAAATATTACGTTGAAAAATTGCCCGGAGAAATTCGCATTCTTTCTATGGACTTTGCTGCTGTTTCTTCAAATAAAAATGATAATACAGCAATATGGATTCTTAGATTGGTGCGTGATGGTGATGGGTATAAACGCATATTTTCTTACGCAGAATCAATGAACGGTATCAACACAATGCAACAAGTCCTAAGAGCAAAACAGCTCTTTTATGAATTTGATTGCGACTATTATGTACTCGACTCTTGCGGTTCTGGTATCGGTTGCTTTGATGTTGCAACTAAGGAAACAGAGGACTATAACCGTGGCGAAGTATATCCAGCATGGACTGTATTAAATCCAGAAGATTTGGATAAGCGTCAGCGTACCATTGATGATAATGCTGTTCCAGTTATTTATGCAGCACCTAGTAGTGGTATAAATAATAAGAGTAGAATGTTGATACATTCACGTGATATTTTTAGCACAAATAAGATAGCAATTCTTGTTGATACGCAAGACGGTTTGGACTATCTAAATCAAACATTCCAATTTTATAAAGAAGATAATCAAGATTTGCGTGGTAGATGTTTACAATCTTATGCACAAACATCTGCGTTTATTAACGAAGCAATCAACTTGAAACAAATATCCGTACAGGGTAGAACAAGTGTTGAAGAGAAGTCTGGCCGTAGAAAAGACCGTGTTATGAGCATGGTATACGCCTTAGATTATGCAAAGAAATTGGAAGATGAATTAAATACAAATAATGATGCGAACATATTTGACTATATGTTCTTTACATAATAGGAGGTGAACTAATTGGCAGAAAATGAAACTTTAACACCTGAGCAAGTTAATCAGACACTGAATGCTTTTAACTTTTTGGAATTTTCTAATTCTTATAGAGAGAGTTATTACAATAATGGTTCTTATTTTTCACCAGACGTAATAAACCAACAGATGCAAAATGTCAATATGAATCCTGTTGAGGCTACTATAGGTGGTCTTGAGAAGGCATTGGCAAACCCAAAAGATAGCGAAGAAATTTTGAGAAATTATGCTACATTTGTCGAAAATAATAATATGTATTACAAACGACTTGCTAGATATTTCCCAGATATGGCAGCTTTCCATCCTAGTTTCGATTGTATGAATATAGAAAAAGATTCAGATTTCAACTCGAAACAATTTAAGTCTGATTTAAAAGTTGTCGATGATTTTTTCTCTAAGTTTAATTGCAAAGAAGAATTTCAGAAGGTGTTTAGGCAACTCATTCGCCAAGGTGTTTTTTATGGCGTTCTGAGAAAAGGCGACGTAAAGTATACAATTCAAGAGTTACCTCCGCAATTTTGCAAAATTACCGGTAGACATACGCACGGATTACTGTTCGACTTTAATATGCAGTGGTTTATTGGAAACTATGGCGTTGATATTGCGATGTATCCAAAGGTATTTAGGAAAATGTATAGGGATGTGTTCGATGCTAATACAGCAGAGTACAACCCAGCTAAAAAGATTCCTAATAGAAATTCAAGTTATATGTATTGGCATCAAACATCTCCGATGGATGGTTTTTGGGCTTGGAAAATTTCTCCCGAACTTGCAACAATAGTTCCATATTTCGCACCAATGTTCCCTAATTTTTCTTATGGCCCTGTGATTAGAGGTCTACAAAATGATAAATATTTTATTGCTGCTTCAAAGCTATTGGTAGGTATTATCGGTTTCAATAAAGACACGAAAAGTGGTCAAGTTGCTAACCAAGTAAATATTACGCCAGATATGCTTGGAAAGTTCATGGGCGTTGCGAGAAAGGGATTGAACAAGCAAATTGGACTTGTAGCATTACCTATGGATAGTATTCAGACAGTCGATTTTGATGAAAGTTCTGATAATATAGAAGTAGACTACACAAAGAATATGTCGCAACAGTCAATCGCTTCGTCGCAGATGCTTTATACTACGGAAAAACTAAATTCACATCAATCTAAGTTGGCATCTGCTGTTGATATGGCATTTATAAATTCTTGCTACAGTATGTTTGCTGATTTTGTTGAATACTATATTAACCTGTAGACTAAAAAATTTAAATTTAAAATTAGATTTGATGATGTGTATACACCTGATGACCAAGCACGTGTATCACAATTATTTAAGGATTATGCCCAGATTGGTATTGTTGATGTACAACTTGCTGCAAGGGCATTAGACATGAATCCATTTGAATTGACGCGCCACATGACAATGAGTAAGACATTAGGTATTGACAAGAAACTTATGTCACTTGTCAATCTTAATACTCAAGCATCTGGTAGCGCTTCTGGAACTGGTAAGGTTGGTAGACCAAGTAAATCTAGTGACCCAACGGCAGACAATGATAATACAGAAGCATCTTGGTCACGTGAGTCTAATGATTTAAAGGATTAAAAGGGGTGAATTACATGATTGATTTTTCAATTTTTAATGCTGATAAGTTGCGCAGAATGAATGAGATTACAATGACAACTCGTGATGCACAGCTGGGTGAATTTCTTGCACGTGTACTTGCTGTAATGAACGGCGAGTATGATGGCGCAGAGCCAGAAGCAGACGTTGTAGACACGACTGAATCTTCTGCTAAAGTAAAAACGCTTCCTGTTGTAGAGAAGAGCAATGCAACTACCATTAAGCAGCTTGTTGCAGATTATAATGAGCTAATTGATGCTCTCAAGACCGCTGGAGTGATTGCGTAATGCTAATAAGCAATATAAAGGACTTTAGTGGTATTGATTTATATAAATGTGAATCTAAAGAGAATCAAGAGTTATTAAAAGCTGGATTTACTCCGATAGGTATTGATGACGATTGGTATTATTATCTTTTAGATGAAAAACTACAGGAGTATCTTAATAAGTAAAGGAGGTGTTTTAGTTAATGGACAAAAAGGTTTCACTTGAATTTGCAGTCGATGGTTTTGAATTTGAGGATGTTAAAGATGCTAGATTTGCAAAGGGTATTATTCACGCTTTTGCTGATGGTGAGAATGCACATACACATCCTATTGAGACAAAAGTTTTAATTGACTGTGCAAATTCAGTTTATGATATTCCGCTTGTGTGTAGATACAATGGGTTTACTAATGATTTTATGTCGCACGAAGCCGATGAGACACCAATAGGATTCATTAAAGAAACATCCCCTACATATAGTAATCCGATAGTTTTTGAAAAACACACTGATGGCAGAACTTTTCTTGTGATTAAGGCGTTGATTTGGAAAAAATATGCGAAGGATGCTGTTAGGGTATTCAAGAATAGCGAAGGTAAAAAAGCTGTTAGTGTTGAAATAACTATTACTAAAGGCGAAGAAATAGATGGTAAGGTTCGAGTTGACGAATTTGTTCTTGACGGAATAACCGTACTTGGTGATTTTGTAAAACCAGCGGTTAAAGATGCTAGGATTCAGGTCGAATTTGCCCAAGATAAGACCGATTATTTAAACGGTTTGAAATTTGCTGATACTACAAAAGAAACAGGTGAACAAGATATGGCTGATGAAAACAAGATGGCACAGGATGGTCAGGTAAATTGCGCTGACGATACAACTAAGCCCGAAGATGGCGAGAATATGTCTGCTGCTGGTACTGATGGCTGTGCTTGCAATGGCAACATGGCCGATGATGGGGATGCCGGTTCTAATAAGACAGACGGCGATGAAAATACATCAGAAGATGGAGAGGCTAAAGAGAAAATGTCAGAAATTCCACCACAGAATTGTGCGTGTGATGATAACACAAATATGGCAGACGATGGCGACAATGGCAATAAGGATAACGAACCAAAGACTGACGATGATAACAAGTCTGATGATAAGTCCGAAAAGATGTCTATTGAAACTGCTATGAGCCAAATTGCTACTATGTCTGATAAGATTAACGAACTTGAGGCACAGAATAAGGCTTATATGTCGCAGATTGAATCAATGTCTGACTATGAGGCTTTGAAACAGTTCAAGTTTGCTACAGAGGAGCGTATTAAGCAAGAAGCTGATATGGCTACTATGAATAAAGTTATGTCAGAGATTACAGCGCGTGGTTGTAATATGTCTGACGAAGAGAAGGACGCTCTAAAGGCTAAGTTCTCTGAATTTAGTTCTGCTGATGCTTGGTCTAATTATGTTAAGGCACAGGCATTTGAGAAATTTGAAAACAATAGCAGTGTGCAGCAAATTGGTCTGCCATTTGCTGAACCAAAGAAAACCAATAGTATTTGGGATTCTATTTAATTATTTGAAAGGTGGATTTAATAATGAACGTAGTTATTAAGAGACGTGTTGCTGCACATAATATTGATGCACTGAACCGCACTTTTGTGGCAACTGAAGATTTGGAAAATGGTTCTATTTTTACTCTGACTGAGCGTTCCACTACTGATGGTGAGGATGAGGTTTGGAAGGTTGCAAAGCCTACCGCTGCTTCACTTGGCGTGTGGATGGCTAAGAGTTCCGAGGTTACTATCACCACTGTTGGCGAAGGTGATTATGCTCTACAGATGAAGGGCATCGTTGAAGACCCACGTATGTTTACTAATGTTAAGGGTCTTGTTGGCGATTGCTTTAAGCCACAGGTCGGAGATATGATTGAAATGACTCTTGGTGATGATACCGACAAGTATCTGGTTGCTGACGTTGCTTACAAGCTAAAGGTTGCTTCTGCTGCTGGTGATGGTTTTGCTATGCACCAAGTTGGAACCTCTATTCTACATATTGGTTCTGCAAAGCTAGTTAAGACTCCTGTTAAGACTTACATCTACGAAGTCGTAGCTAACTAATTTAAGAAAGGTGGAATATAATAATGAATAAGAGCATTTGCTTTTCTTCTAACGAAGATACCGTAAAGACCGCGTTCCGCGACTATATGGGTCACTACATGACCGAAGTTGCAAAGCGTAAGGGTTACATTTACGACAATACTGTTTCCTTTGCTGAGAAGGAAGTTAAGGTTAACAAGCTGATGATGGACGAGATTACTCGTATGTCCGGCCTGAGTTTTTCTAACGGCATGGCATCCCCCGAAATGATTTCTAATAATCCTAATCTTCGTTGGGCTGCTTTTGCTGTTGTCAATTCTCTAATTGACATGATTGTTCCTGAAGTTCTCGACAAGTCTATTGGTATTTATACCGAGCAGCGTGTTGGTGCTTATGGCGACAGCTTTAGCTTCACTGTTGAGCCTAACGACCTGTTCTATGTCTCCAAGGTTGGTCACGACCAGAGAACTACTGAGTTCCAGAAGCAGTTCGTTGGTCAGACCACTATTATCCCTGAGAACCGTGCTCTGACTGTTTCTGTCAACTTCTATAAGGTTCTTTGCAGAAAAGAGTCTTTGGCTAAGTTTGTTATGAAGGCTATTCTGTCTCTTGAAGCACAGATTACCAAGGAAGTCTATGTTGCATTTGATACTGCAATGAATGAGATTCCTACTTCACCTACCGCTGATGCTCTGCATCTGACTGGTTGGAATGCCGATTCTGCTGTTCGTGTTGCACAGACTGTCTCTGCTTTCAACAACGGCGCAGACCCAATTTTTATTGGTACTAAGCTGGCACTAAACAAGGCTCTTCCTTCTAATGCCAACTACCGTTATGACATCGAGTCTGACTTCGTGCGTGTCGGTTTCTTGCGTAACTTCATGGGCTATGATGCTCTTGAGATGAAGCAGGTCGCTGATTGGAAGAAGAAGAAGCTTGTACTGAACGACAAGCGTATTTACGTTGTGTCTCCTGCTTATGGCAAGATTGTCAAGCTGTGCTACGAGGGTGGTTCTCGTACCATCAACCGTGACTTCGAGGATGCTGCTGATATGGAAGCAAGCACCACTATCTTCAAGTCCTACGGTATTGGTATTGCTACCAACGCTATTGCTGGCGTTATTGACCTACAGTAATCTTTTAGATTTATGCGTCCGGGAGAAATCCCGGACTTTTATATGTCACGTATGTGGCTCGGAACAAAGGAGTTGTTTTTATGTCTGAGATTGATGAACTTAGAAAAGAATTAAGAGATTCGCAGAAACAGCAAAATGAAATTAACGCTAAATTATTGGAAATGCTTACTAATTTGACAGCACCAAAAGTGGAGCAGCCTGTTAATACTGTGCAAAAGCAGGAGGTCGTAGTTGCGAGGAAAAACTACGATAATCTTCGTCAGCCAAGACCTGATGCAATGATTAGATTGCAGTCACTTACAAAAGGTGAACTCTGCTTAAACGTAAACGGTTCTGTTGCAATTAACTTTGATAAATATGGTGATATTAAACCAGTTCTATATTCTGAGTTAATGAATATCGTTAATAATAATAGACTATTTGCAGAAGAAGGTGCATTCTATATTATGGATGATGCCTCTGTAAAATATCTTGGTCTTTCAAGGTATTACGATAATATTCTATCTTACGATGAAATAGAATCTCTTGAGTTATATTCTGATGATGAACTTAGAACTATCGTCCCAAAGATTTCTGATTTTCAGAAAGACGTAGTTAGTCTTGTATTCGCCAATAGAATTTATAACGATGAATAGGTTGATAGAAACAAGGTCGAAGTTATTAGTAAGGCTTGTGAAATTGATATAGCAAAAAGAGCAAGAGAAATGAAAGAGATTGCAGATAATATGAAGTAATGGGGTGGTGTTATTGAATACAACTTTTGATGAGATATACCATCTATTCTTGAGCCAGATACAAGATTATAATTTAAGAAATCTGTTTAACAATAATATTGATATTGCACAGGATATGCTTAAAACATTTCTGTTAAGGAGTATACCGAAGTTCGCTAATTGTACAAAAGAAATTATGGATATTGATGATTCAATAGATGAATTTCCGTGTAAATTAGATTTGGCAGAGAAGAATATCCTTTCCGAATTGATGGTTTGCACTTGGTTAGATTGGGTTATCAATGATATAAGGCAAATTAGCTTGCATCTTTAGGATAATGATTTTAAGACATTTTCAGAGGAATCGAATCTAAAGCAAAAGAGTGAATATTGCGATAGGGTCAGAGAAAAGGCCAGTCAAGATATGGTCGAATATGGATTGCGCAACACACCTTTTGATAAATGGGCGGTAGGTGATTACGGTGTATGAGATAAAACTTAATGAAGATGATATTGCCTACTATAACAAACGGAGCATCAATAAGCTATTTGCGGTTCTCGCTATTTTTGAGGAGTGCGAAGAAGCTGGTGATATGTCACCATTTTATGCTTATTTAGATAGACTAATTATAGAGTTTCGTGGTGTTAAAGACATCTTTGATATTTGCACTTTTATATCTATTGTTGCTATTTTAGATGGTCTTCGTAAAGAAGATAATCTAAGTCATAAGGAAGTTAAATCTATTGTATTTCATTGTATATCACTTGTTAAGAAAGGCACTGATGAAAGATGAACTATTACGATTCTTTTCTGAAAGTGAATGGTAAACCAAAAGATGAATGGTGTCAGTCATCTGCTGAACTGCAAGGAATGCAATTTGATGATACTTCTACTGTGTGGGATGATATTGAAGAAGAAATCTCTTTTGGTACACTTAAATTTTAGCCAATTCGCGCTAGAGTTACCACGATTATTGACGTTAAAACTGGTCAAAGAAATGGTGATAATTTTAGAAAGATAATCTTCTATGATTATACACATAGACCGGTCGCTGGCACTAGATACAGATTTGATGACAATATTTGGATAGTTTTTGCAACAAAGAATTTGAAAGTTACGTCATCAAGTGTATATGTATATAGATGTAATAATACTCTTAATACTCAAGATAAATATGGCAATATCCATAGAGAACCATGTTATATGGATTATAAACTTAATGAAACGCAACTTGGTCAAGAAGATATGATGGAAGTACCTAATGGTAGATTGAACTTAATTTGTTAGGTTAATCAGTGGACTAAAGATTGGGACGTTGATAAACGTTTTATTCTTGGAAAAGATGTTTATAAGATAAGATATAGAGCAAAATATGAACGCAATAAGACATTCGATGATAACTCTGTTACTGTCGCTTAGTTCTATGTGAATTATGATAATAAACAGGTAAACGATAATTTCGACTTACAAATAGCTGATTATTTAGACAATAAATATGAAATTAGTTGTGATGATGAAATTGTAAATATCGTAGGATACTTAAATAAATTGTCTGCGCAAGTTACTCTAAACGATTCGGTAGTAGATGAACCACTATTATTTACAACGACAGATGCAAATATTGTTAGTATTGACGAACTTGGTAACTATACGTTTAATTCTGCTGGAAGTGCCAAAATTGTAGTTCAAATGAGAAACAATTTAGCTTGTACGAAATATGTAGATGTTATAGTTGGGGATAGTGTTGTCAATAATATTGAGCTTGTACCCGATATAAGAACTATAAAGCTAAATTGCGCTATTGAGTATCAAGTCGTTTCGAGCGGTGATGTTTCGATTAGAGTAGAATCAGATAACCCATCTTATTATTATAAGTATAAGACAACTGGTGACAAGACTTTTGAAATTAAAAATATGAAGCAATCTAAATCACCGGTAACAATAGTATGTAAAGATGGGGATATAGAAAAGAAATTTGAGATAACGTTAGGAGGATTGTTATAATGGCGCATTATAAAGAACTAAGCCCATTGCTTAATGGCATTATAGGCGGCAGATTTTTAAGAAACCAGAAGTTAGCAAGTCTTCTTTACGATTATGAGCCAAACACAAAAAAACAATTACCGAAAGACCCAAACGCTCTACTTATGACTCACATATATCCAATGCCAAAGATGCCAGATGCAAAAACTAAAAAAGAAGCCTACGTGTGTGCCTATTTTAATGGTGGATACGAAATAGAAGATAACAAAGGATATCGAAATGTTGTCTTAAATATTGATATTATTTGCCATATTGATTCGTGGTTTTATAACGATAGTTATAGAGTTTATGACATCATGGCGGAAATTGATACAATGCTTAACAATCAAATGACAGATTTACCGATTGAAGGAACGCCGTATTTACGTGGCTTTCAAACCAGAATATACGAGAGCGATTTTTATGGTGTTTAGATGCTCTATAATTTTAAAGTTAATAGTACAATTGAATGTAATACATAGCCCATCGTAAATAAACTTCGAAATGGATTGGTTTATGACCCAACATGAAGCATATTGACTTAATACGTGGTAAACCATTAAGATTAACTGATAAAGTATATGTAAAGCACCCAACGCTAACTGATGTTTGCGATATAGATAAATATGAAAATTATATGTATATTATGATGATAACGTCTGATGATATAGCAGATGTTATGTGGCACAAAAGTAAAAAGCTATATACAGATATTAAAAGCGAGTGGTTGTTTTTTATACAAAAGGCTTTAATAGGAGCACGTGGTAGCGATGTGTATGTTGTAGACGATGACGTTTACCATATAGATTCTAATTGTATACTAATAAATTCTGATTATAGAGATGCTTTAAATTATTTTTTATCACTTGATTGTGAGTATATGGTTGTTACGGTTGGTACTGGTGAAAATGAATAGATAACACTACGCTCACTAAGCAAAGATGGCAATATGCTTATTTTTAATAAGGATAATTTTCAATTTACAGAATCTTTTTATTTACAAACGGTTGAATATCTTAGACAGATAAATGACTATCACCCAGATTATTACTGGAAAAAATGTCCAACCAAGCGTGGTAAAAAGATGCTCCTTGAATAGGAATATAGGCGTAGGGAAAGTAGAGAAAAAAATAATAGAAAGTCTAGCATTGATTTGGGTAGTCTTGTTTCTGCACTAATTGCTAGAGGATAGCCGTATGACAAGATATGGGATTACCCCATATATATGATATACGACTTATATAGACGACTATCTAAAGTCGATGAATATAACGGTACAATGCGCGCTTTATATAGCGGCTGTATTGATACAAAGAAGAACCCAATTAACTGGGATAAAGTAAATTGGGCAGCAATTATAAACTAAAAGAAATGGAGTGTTTTTAATGGCTAGTAAAGCAACACCTAGAAAATTTGCTATGCAGCAGTGTTTTGAAATTCTGCTACGTAAGCCTTCTACTAAAGAAATTCTTGCTTATTTGACTGACTGCAAGACTTCTTCACTTGAGAACACCGTGGAAATGGTGTATCCTACCGGCGGAGCTGGAAATGTCTATATTGGAACCGGTTTTGGCCACTCACGTAGGTCTACTCTGACTGTTGAGAGCGCAACCTTTAATACAGAGGTTATGGCTATCCAGAATGGTACTGAGGTTGATGTCGGTTCACACGATATTACCTATTATGATGTGATTGATGTTACTGGTAGCGATGTTGATACTACTGGAGTTAAGTTGCATCATACTCCTGTAGGAGCACCTAATGCTGAAATTGGCTTTGTGTACATTGTAAATTCCGATGGTACTTATGGAAAGTCTTTTACTCAGGCTACTACTGCTGGTGATGGAACTTTCAAGCACGCTGCCGGTACACTGACTTTTGCAAAGGGCGCTGTTGCAGCAGGCGACCGTCTTGCTTGCGCTTATACCTACAAGACTACCGACACTGCACAGAAGATTACCATGTCTGCTGATGCTTTGCCAGCAACTGTTCTCGTGTCTGCTTATGGAGTAGCACGTGATGTTTGCTCTGGTGACGTATTCCCATGCGTTATTGAGGGTCAGGCACAGATTGATGGCGACTGGAACTTTGATTTGTCTGCTGATGGCGACCCTGTTACTCAGAATCTGACTATGGAGTTCGTTCGTAGCTGCCTGAGCAATAAGATGTACGACTTTATCATCTATACTGATGAGGAAGCCTAATTGTATAAGTAAACTTATTTTAGATTATGTCGGGGCAACAGCCCCGACTATTTTTTGTGATTTATGCCGTATCAAAATAGAAAATGTAATTATTGTGGTAAAAAATACTACGTATGCCTGTCGTGTGAACGTGCTGGTTCGTGGAAAACTATTTGTTGCTCACGAGAATGCTATTACAAACTTATGAAAAACAACGAAGATAATATTGTGATGCCATAGGTGATAGATGATGGCGTTACTTCTATGTCGGCTAAATTAAAAAATGGTAAAAATGTTAATATATCTGGTTATGACTTGCAATTAAATAGATTTGATTGTGACGATGGAGTTACTAGAACAGTTGATGATTTTAGTGAATTTACATTGTCAGAAGAGGAAATGCGAAGTGTGATGGATATGTTACATTTTTTTAAAGCCGACTAACGATAAAAGCAATTTTTTATTGAAGTTTTCAATATCAACAAAACCCAATGTTTCTGCGGGTTTCGATGAGTTTGACGGAAGGTGATTTTTAGTGGTTAGTGTCGAGTCTATTGGAAAAGGTATAGCAAAATTTGCAGATAGAGAGATTTTAAAAAATGTCGATGGGTGGCAAAAGGTTGTTGTCGGTGCTGCTATTGCTCTTGCAATCAATCGTTCGCAAGATATAGTTGCATCATACAAGGAAAATAATATTGTAAAGATGCTCAAGGTTTTCGATGATAACGGGAACATTGATATTGATATTTTAAGAGATGTCATTAAAGACAACATTGGTAACAATGGCTTTGTTATTACTGTCCCAATTTTGGGAGAATTAAAATTCCACAAGAGCGATGTAGATAATTTGTATAATGATATTATGTCTAATGTGAAGGGATGATTTTTCATGGCAACAGAAACTACTATTAATGCGCAGGAAACAATGACCGAAGCGGAATTTCTCGATATGCTACACGAATGCTTTGTTGACGAAATCCACGATGCAAAAAAGTATCTAGGGTATGCAGAGTTCGCAAAGAAACATAACAGTGATTATGACGCAGAGGTTTTGATTAGGATAGCTAATGACGAGGAATCACACGCAAGGTATTTGCTAAAAGTTCTTGACGAAAATCATTATTCTATTGCAAGTACAGAGATGGGCGACTATCAAGAAATGGAGCGTCTATTTCATTGACTTTAAAAACGCAACTAAAAATAATGCGTCTTTTGAGTATAGATTTAATCAAGCAACAAAATATATAGATACTTTGTGGAAATATGGTGGATATTGGATAAAAATTATTAAAGCATTAGGTTTAATAAATATCTAAAATGATATGGAGGGATGTAATCTTGAAGCAAACCACTACTTTGGAACTAATTCAATATGATTCAAGTACAGATGGAGCACGTCTGACTGGTGAATATATTGATAATATGAGTAAAAATATGCAAACGATAGATGACGAACTAGGCCCATTTAAGAAGATGAATCTTTATCTCGATGCTGATGGCGATGTTTGTCAGAAAGATTTATAATCGGTGACACTATGTTTTTTACTTTGATAATTCCAGCTTTTAACGCAGACCAAATAGGTAAGCTACTTTATTCCGTTGTGCGCCAAAATGAGCCAGATTTACAGGTAATAATTTGTGACGATAGTGAATCTGACGGTGTATATAGAATATATAATAAGTATAGCGCTTATCTTAATTTAGTCTATTTCAAAACAGACAAACATAAGACAAAATGTCCGGGTAATACCAGATATGATGGGATGAAGCATATACCCGAAGATACAAAGTATGTTTTGTTTGCCGATGATGATGACTTCTTTGAAGCTAATGCTTTACCTAAGATAAAAAGATTTATAATTGATAATAATTACCCGGAGATGGTATTTTCTAATATCTACGAAACCAAAGATACAAAATGTGATAATATGTGTTATCTATATTGTAGCGGATAGTATCCAAAGGTGTAGTTGCTAGATTCTATTGCATGGCTACACGGAAACCTATATCGGTATGATTTTTTACGCGATAACCATATTAACTTTAAAGAAGATTTAATTTCGCACGAAGATGTGTATTTTAATTGTAGTATCTTAGCTCATCTGAATGGACGAGGAATTACTTATACTACTTTTAATGAGCCGTTTTATAATTGGGTACGAAGAAATAAATCTTTGAGTAATATACCGATAGATGGACATACATATATAGAAAAATACCTATATCAATACATCTATTCGTCTACAGAACCGATGTTCGACTGCGTAAATATATACCCAGAGAATCGTCTGTATTATAGAGGACAGTGTATGGGGACGCTTGTTTTCTCATATTTTTATTATCAATTCTTTGTCTGGTCTGAAGGAGAGGGTATTCTCAAAGAAAATTTAGGATATATAAGAGACTTGGTATACAGAATGATGGACGTCTTCAACATAACAAAAGAAGATATAATCAATTTGGTCTATACCTGTCCAGAGTCCTATAATGACATGAAGATTGGTACATTAAATATGGGATATAAGTTCGTAGAAACCACAAGTTTTCGTGACTTTATCCTAAAGTTATAAGGTGATTTTTATGGATGCTATTACTATGAGAATCCGTGGAAACTGCGTAGTTTCTGATGTTAAGGAAATTATGATAGGTTCATCTGCGGATATGGAAAAACTTCCTACATCTACAGATGTTGGGAAATTCGATAATAGTGATGCTAACGAACCGTGCGCTATTGGTTCTATAGCATACACTTCAGATTTTAAATTTATTTGTCAGTTGGGTATAGATAACGCATGGCATGAGGTGTAAATATGGATATTATCACTTACATTCTTGCCAAGAAATATACAGACAAGGTTGTAAAGGATTGTGGCGGTCACGTTGTTGATGCTACATTATCCGAAACCTCAGAAAATCCAGTACAGAATAAAACTATCACTAAGAAAATTAAAGAAATCATAAGTAAGCTGATAACTGATAAGACGCTGAAGATTTCTGATGCTTTTGCTGACTCAAAGGCAGTCGGTGATAAGTTTTTATCTACTGATAGAGAGATTTCTTCATTAAAGTCAAAAACAGATACAACGAATAATACTGTCTCACAGCTAAAAGCTACCGTTGATGATGTTGATGCTTGGAAAGACAGCACAGAGAATAGAATTACTCAATTAGAGGGAACTGGTAAAGTTCTTCCTGCTGTAACATCTGCTGATGCTGGTAAGTATTTACGTGTAAATGCTGATGGAGAATGGGAAGTCGCAACTGTCAATAAACTTGGCGATATTATGCAAAAGTAATATTTAGGTGACGCTTTGCGTCACCTTTTATAATGGTATAAGTTTCGATTTGTACTATTATAAAAGGTGGTGAAAGAATGAACCCCGGAAAAAAGTTTGAACAGAATTTTGCTAATTCTGTTCCAAAAGAAGTTTATTTTATGAGAATAAAAGATTCTGCAAATAATTTTACAAGAAGCTCGCGTTCTTCTTTTGCTACAAGTAATCCGTTTGATTGCTTTATGCTGTACAAAGGTTTCTTCTTGCCTATTGAATTGAAGTCAACTAAAAGTACAAGTTTTAGTATTCAGTCTGATAAATTAGAGGACGGCAAAGATATTAAGTATCATCAGATTAAGAGTCTTGAAAGAGCGCAGTCTTTTGAAAATGTAATTGCTGGTTTTGTTCTCGATTTTAGGGAATCTAATACATATTGGATTAGCATAAATGACTTTACTAATTTTGTATCTAATACTACAAAAAAAAGTATTAGTGAAAAGGACGCTTTAAGTCATAATGCAATCTTAATTAACAAAACTTTGATGCGTGTTAATTATAAATATGATATTGGTGGAATGCTAAATAATATAATAGTGAGGTATTAAAATGGGTAGAGGAACGGTATATAATAACTTATATACGCCAGAGATATGGGCAAAGTTAAATCCAGATAATAAGGGATTGCTAGATGACTTTGTGGCGTACAAAAGAAGTGCGGATAAGTCGCCCCAGACTATTGAACAATACTATCAGATGATTAGATTGTTTTTCTGTTGGAACTATCTGTATAATAATGATAAATTTTTTGTCGATTTGAAGAAACGTGAACTTGTTAGATTTTTTAGTTATGCAGTAGAGACTATGGGATGGTCTTCAAATAGGACGGCAACAGTTAAGTCTGCACTAAGTTCTATGTCTAACTATATTGAAAATATCCTCGACGATGAATACGAGGATTTCAGAAATATAGTTACCAAAATCGAGATTTCAGAGAAGCAACCAGTTCGTGAGAAGACAGTTTTGACACAAGAACAGATTGACGATTGCCTAAACAAGTTGGTAAAGGCAGAAAAGTATCAGATTGCTTGTTATCTTGCATTGGCTGTCGCATCTGGGTCAAGAAAGCAAGAATTGCTTAGATTTAAGACTGATTACTTTAAGGATGAGTATATTAAATTTGGATGTCTGTATGAGACACCAGAAAAGATAAAAACAAAAGGTAGAACTAGTAAAGGCAAAATGTTGAAAAAGTATACATTCGTTTCTATGTTTAAACCGTATTTTGATTTATGGATGAAGTATAGAGAAGAAAATAACATCGAGAGTGAGTGGCTTTTTGTTTCTCGTAGTGCAAATGGCGAGTATAAACAAGCATCTGTTGCAATGGTAAACAACTGGTGTGTTACTATTAGCGAGATTCTTGGTATGCCATTCTACAGCCATGCGGCAAGACATAGATATGTTACTATGATGAAGGAATCTAAATTACCAGACGGTATAATTGTTACACTGATGGGCTGGGAATCCAAGAATGGTAGCGGATTGTCGATGGTTAGTGTTTATTCTGACTTAGATGAATCCGATATGCTTGCAGATTATTTTGACGAAGATGGAATTAAGTCTGACATTAAGGTAGGAACACTTGCTGACGTTGGTGGTTCTACTAACAATTTTGGAAGGAGATAAGGGGTTTGAGTATGAATTTTAATGATTTGTTAGATAAGTTGACACAAAGAAAATTGAATCTTATTACTGGTCAAGATTTGGTACAGTGGCTATCAGAGAATGTTAAGGTCACTCCTTATATTCCTCTATCTAAAAAGTACGGTATTGCATCTTTGATTAAGAAACAGTATAGAGAACTTGTATCTGCTGAAGATATGGACGATTTTAGTTTAGAATATGTCAACTTACAATATGATATTATTAGCACTTTTTATATTCTTTTGGCTTATGTTGATATTGCAGCTCCTATGGATAAGATGACTATTGAAAACTACGACCTACTTATGTCAACTGGTTTTAGTAACTATGTTATGTGTTATGCTGGCGATGACTATAAGGATTTTGTTGCCAAATGTGAGAAACTTACTGGTATTCGTGACCTTGAGATTCTAAATGAATTTATGACCGAAGTTGGTCAGCGTCTTGATATTTCTAATATTCAGGAAATTCGTAAGGAACTAAATAAGATGGATATGCGTAAGTTAGGATTGCTTGAGTCTGTCGCAAGATTAAATGACCCGATTACAACCGAGGTCGCAGACACATTAAAGGTAGCCGCTCGTGAAAAAGCAAAAGAAGAAATGAAGGCTAAGACAGAAAACGCAAAAGAGTAATGGTGGTTTGAATGTCTTTTGATACCAAATTAAAATTAAAAAATACGTATGCAGCTAAATAGTTTACGAAGGCTTTGAATTAGAAATTAGATAATGTTGAAGAAAAACTCGATAAGCTAATCACAAAGATAGCCGAAGATACCGTTAAGCGCGTACAAGATTATATTAGGTTAAATTATTACGACGCATCATGTTACCCAGAAGGAGATAACTACGAGCGTCTTGGGATGAACGGTGGCTTTATGGGTGCTATTACTTATGATTACGATAAGAGTACCAGATAGGTCAAAATAAAGTTTGATTCCAGCCTTTTAACTTTTGGTCATAAAGGTTCAAAAAAATTCCCATCGCATATAGAAAATGGTAGACCATTTACGCAAGGATTGTATGACTATATGATGTATGGCGATTTCCCAAGCTACAAGAATAATACAGTCGCTCCAGATTTTTTAGGTCTTAATTATGACGAGAAGATGGATAAAGAAATATCTGAATGGCTTACAGACTACGCAACCGGTAAAATAAGAGAAGAACTAGAAAAAGAAGGACTTGATTTTAGAGGTTTAAGTCATGTAAATTAAAACAGGAGGTGGTATAATTGGCAGTAAATGACGTAATGTTTAACATAGGTATTAGAGTAGATGCCGATAATTTTACTACAGAAACACAAGCCGTTGTTTCAGACTTGCAACAAACTCTTAACAAAAATGGCATAACTGTACCTGTTAGTCTTAACAATGCTACACTGAAAGAAATGGATTAGTTTATCCAATCTATTGGCGGTAGCATGAAAATTACCAAGGATGCCCTTACTGGTTTTATAGAAAATATTTCTGTAAATGTACCAAAAGCGAATGGTCAGATATTGTCACTAAATCAAGGCGTTTAGGCTGTTGCAAATACAGTAACTGACTTAAATGGTGTAACACATGATGTGTTTAGTCACTTTGAAACGACCGATATTAGTACCACTATGAATGGTATGAATACGAGTCTCGAAAGAGCAAAGGAACTCCAAAGTGATATTATAAAACTTTATGAACAACGTGTTGACCTAGAACATCAGATGGCTACAGCGTTAGTTAATGGTGATTCAAAACAACAAGCGTCACTACAAGCTAGATTGACAAAAAACGAATCACTTGATGGAATGTATCGTGAGCAACTCGCATATTTGCAACAGCAAGCAAACGCAGAGGGTGTTCAGATAAATCTCTGGGATAAAATTAACACAACTGTATCTTAGATTGACGGCAATACTGCTGGTTGGACTAGAACGTTGACGCAGAGCGGTCAAGATGCTATTGCGCTTGCATAGAATCTAAATCAATCCAAAAAAGTTCTAAATGACTTTGCTGATACATATAAAAAGGCAATGTCAACAGATGGTTCTAAAGGCCAAATGTTGATACAAGACCTTAATAATATGAAGGCGCAAGTTGACGTAGTAATAAATGCTATGACGAACCTCGGTGCTACCGTTGATAGCACTGGGGCGCATTACCAAGGTAATATAACTGCCGTTCAAGACCTTTGTAACGAATATAACAAAATTACTCGTCAGTTACAAGAATTTAATGCGCAGAAACAAGACCAATAGGATGACAAGCAAAGAATCGAACAAACGGTTCAGGCATATAAGGCTTATCGTGACCAGTTAGATAGAATAAATAAGCTGAAAAAGGAAAACGCCACAGGCGTTGACATGAAGGCCGAACAACAACAACTTGATGCTCTAAAAACAAGTTATAAAAACCTAGAGCAACAAATTTTAAGCAATGGCGAAGCTGTTTATAAAAATACGCAATATAATAGAGATAAGAACCAAGTAACACGCGATTCAATTCAAGCACAGAAGGAATTGAACGTTACCTTACAAGACAACTCTTTGCAAGATTTAATAGCTAATACTATCATGTATAAGCTAAGTTTGCAAAGTTTACTATAGGTTATTCAAAGTGTTATAAGTGAGACTGTTTCACTTAATGACTCCATGACTCAAATTCGACTTGTCACATAGGATAGCGCTGAAAGCACAAAGGCGCTAATGTCTGACTACTCTGAGATAGCAAAGCAGCTTGGTACTACAACAAGCGCAGTTGCAGAATCAGCTACAGAGTGGTTAAGACAGGGTAATACTGTCGAAGAGACTGGTGAACTTGTTAAGGCATCAACTACTTTGTCAGTAATTGGTGCTATGGACGCATCTGATGCTACCACAGCTTTGACCGCTTCTTTGAATGGTTATAATATGGAAGCAAAGGATGCAATGAAAATTGTTGACCAGTTGACAACACTTGATTTGAAGTACGCTACAAGTTCTGGCGACATTGCTAACGCATTGAGTCGTGTTGCATCTTCTGCATCTGCCGCTGGCGTTCCATTGGAAAGAATGGAAGCAATTATCACTGTTACTGCCGACCAGACACAGCAAGCAGCTGAAACCATTGGTCGTGCATGGAACTCTGTTATTCAAAGAATTAACAAGATTAGTGCTGGTAAGGATGTTAGTGATACTGGCAAATCTTTGAACGATGTTGATAAAGCATTAAAAAAAGTTGGTATCTCACTACGAGATGACAATGGTATTATCAAGTCATCTTCCGATATTTTGGATGAAGTTGCTGCTAAATGGGAGACATGGAACCGTAATGAGCAATCCCAGATTGCTACAGCTATTGCTGGCACAAACCAAGCAAATATCTTCCGTGCAACAATGAACGACTACAAAGAGGTTCTTGAAGCTACTACTATAGCAGAGAATGCAAATGGTTCCGCCACTGAGCGTATGGCTATTTACACAGAATCTCTAACAGGTAAAATAAACAAATTCAAAACAACTTGGACGGAACTTGTTAATGACCTTAACCTAGATTCGCTTATCGGACTTGTTGTCGATTTAGGTACTAGGTTACTAGAAATACTAAATATACTCCTTAATAAAATTCCACTTTTGTCCGATGCTCTCAAAGCTGTTATTACCGTTCAGAGCATAAACATTCTTGTTGGCGCTGTGGCAAAAGCGATAAGAAAGATAGCTGGTACAGAGGGAATTGGTGGATTGCTGACAGGTCTTATCAATCTAAAACAGGCGTTCCAGATAATTCGTGGTGAAGTTACTGGTGTAACAGTAGCGACTGAAGGAATGAGCGGAGCGATGAAAGGTTTTGCATCCGCTATGTCGCTTGCCAGCAGAGTAGCGTCTTTCTTGGGTATTTCGTTGGGTGCACTGGCTGGTATACTAGGAGTAGTAACAGTTGGTGTAGTCGCAGCAGTTGCGGCGTTTAAATATTTTAGTATTGATAGTCAAATTGATAGAGCGAACAAGAAACTAGAAAAATCACAAGAAGCTCTTGACGATACAAAGGCTAAAATAGATGAGATAAAGGCTGAAAAGGAAGAGTTATCTGGAAAACCAGAGGAAGAACTAACACAATCTGAAAAGGATAGACTAGAAACTCTTAACAAACAGCTTGAGGCTTACGAGAAAATTCGTCAAAAGAAACAACAAATAGTTGACGAGGATGAGGCTAACGCCAATAAACTTGAGGCTCAAAAGAAAGACAAATCTTATTCTGGCACCAACACTTACGATGCACAAAAGAGCGAAGTTGGTGCCATCACAGATTTTGGTGGTATAGAAGCGTCTACTCAAATAAATGAGGACGGTAGTTTTGCTGCACATCTAGTACAGTTAAAAGAACTTGAGAAAATCTATCCGTCAATTATGAATGGCGCAACTCAATATGGTATGAGTGTTGAGGAATGCGGTAATAGAATAAGCCAAGTCACTGGTTATCTTGAAAACCAAGTTGTACAGCTGCAAGAGGATAAACTTTGGTATGAGGAAACTGGTCAAACCGCCTCAGAAGGTTATCAAGAAGTTTGCAGACAGTTAGAGATATATGATGCCCTTGTAAATTCTACTGATTGGGAAAATAGCGCAATTAGTAAGGTTGTTGACTTAGACACACTAAAAGAAAATCTTGATGACGCTCAAAGCGAAGTTTTGGAAGCATAGAAGGATTTGGCTGATGGTGTTGAGGGAGTTACAGAGGAAACTGTCACAAATGCGGCAACCGTAGCGAAAGAGAAAGCGGATAAAATCTTAACTGATACAGTGAACGATGCCGCCGAAAAGATAATGGGCGACAAGACTTTGCGTGAAGCGGCAGAAATAGCGTTCAACCTTGATTTGTCAACACTTGATGGATATATTCGCTTAAAAGAAATTCTTGAGCAAGATATTCCGAAGGCGTACCAAACTGCCAAAGAAGCAGCTGGTGGTATGACAGACGAGCAACTCGCTTTAAGCGAGGCTTTTGATACAGATAGCGGTGCTTTAACGCAGTATGCTTCTGATGTTGAGAGCATTACAGAAAAACAGAAAATTCTAAATACAGCTTTTAGCGAAATGAAGGAAAAGGGTCAACTTAGTGTTGCAACTATGAAAGACCTCATTGCGCAAGAGCCATCTTTAGCAAATGCAATAACAAGCGAGAATGGTGTAATTACAGTATAGATTGATTCGTTGCAAGACCTATCTGATAAGTATTACGATACAGCGATTGCACAATATCAGTTCCAAGTAGATTCATTGGAAAGTGCTGCCGATGGCGCTGCAAAACGTATTGCTGCTTATGGCGAAGAAATGGATACATTGGACGAACTCATTAGAAAGATGGGCGAAGCTGATAAATCCACTTGGGGTGCTAATGAATGGGCACAATACAAGGGTATGCAACAAACTCGGAATCAGTTAGATAAAGACCAAGAGACTGTTTCAAAATATAATAGATTTGCTGATAGAATTGCTGACTTGCAAGCACTTAAATCTGGAGGTTTAACTTATACACCTTCTAGTAAAAAAAAGTCTGGTAGTTCTGGCTCTAAGAAAGACCCAGAAAAGGAAGCCTACGAACTAAAGAAATCCGAGATTGAAGTAGTTCAGAAGCAACTAGAATTAGAGAAATCTAAACTAGAACAGCAGAAGAAGGGTTTAGAGCAACAGAAGTCTGCACTTGAATTAGATAAGTCACAGATTGAATTGCAAAAGCAAGCCAAGAAACAGCAGCTTGATATAATTGAGGACGCCGAAGATGGTATTGATGACATAATCAAACTTATCAAGAAAATGACTAAGCAAGATTATGAAAATCTAAAGACTAAACTTGGAGAAATCAAAGATTATATCGGAGACTTCAAAGATGCTTTAGACGATGTTAAAGATACCTATGATGACATTGTTGATGATGCTAAAGATAAGCTGAAGGCAGAAAAGGAAGCTGCTGATAATCAGAAGAAACTTGAAGATGGTGCGAAATCTATCGCAGAGATTCAAGCACAACTTGCTGAAATTCAGTATGACGATTCTGCTGATGCACAAGCTAAACGTCTTGAACTAACTGCGAGTCTGAATGAGAAGCAACAAGACCTTGAAGATGAGATGAAAGACCAAGCATACGATGCGGCAGTTGATGCTTTAGATAAAACTAAGGATAAAGTTGACAATATTTTTGATGCTATTGGTGATATTCTCGATGCTTCACAGGATGCTATTGCTGATTATATTACTTACATTTCAGATGAACTTGAGTCTGAGGGCAATTTGTATCAGGCCGCAGTTGCACAGTTTAATGATACTAGCGAAGGTGCGCAAGAAGAGTTATACAATCGTTTAATTGATTACAACAACAAATACGGTGACAGTATCAACAAGACAGTTACTGAGCCTTGGAACGAAGCAATCGCCGCTGTTGAAAGATACAAGGAGGTTGCTGGTTCTGCTGATATAGATACTATTAGACAGTATCTAGGTGGTCAAGACACGTAGCTTAACGCTTCTATTAAACTTGATGAACAAGCTATTGATAACTTAGATAATCAAATAGACCAAATCAAGATGGATATGGATAAAGTTGACCAGCAAGTAACTCAGTTTGAGCAAGCAATAAGTCAAGTTAAAGACGCATTGTCACAGCTTGAAATAAATTATAAGGCTGCTTCAAATACATCGGACGCTGGTGAGCAAGGTGCTGGTAATACTGGAACTGATTATGCTTATGGTTTAATCAAGGGATTACTAGAACAAGCTGGTGTAGATACATCTACACTTCCAGCTACATATCAAGGATTTGTTGATGCTTTAAGTCAAACAACGGATGCCGCTACTGGTGCTAGTGAAGCACTCGATGAGTTAAGTGACAAAACTGAGGACACTGCTCCAGAAGTAGAGGACTTGGGAGATAAGAGCGAGGATACTGGTAATCAGACAGGAGAAACTGTTGAACCGTTAAAGGATTTGGCTGATTCTGGTGAGCAAGCTGCTGGTGCTCTGTCTGGTGTTGCGAATGCTGCGTCTGGTAGTTCTTCTGGCTCTGGCTTTGGAAATCTCCTTACTTTCTTAACTGGTGGAGACACTGACAAGTTTGTGCAAAATTTTGCAACGAGAGCAATCAGTAAATACTTACCAAAACTTATTAAAGCTGGTATAGGTATGATTGGTAAGTTGCATGACGGTACAGACGAAGTTAAGAAGAGCAATAGTTGGTTAGATAAGATGCTTGGTTTAGGCAAAGACGAAACTGCTAGAATATTAAAAGTAGGAGAAGCTGTTATTCCAGATTATGCTAATGATGCTGTATAGAATATGAATAGCCCTGTCATCCGTCCTACTGTGACAGCGCCTAATACGTCTAATATAAAGACTACAAACAACTCCGAGCTTAACATTGATATGGGCGACTTGGATATTAGTGGAATTGACACTACAGAACTTCGTAATGAACTTGAAAGCATTAAGAAAGAGTCTGCAAATCAAGTCTATAGTACATTGTACAGATATATTAAAGTCGGTGGCTATAGAAATGTTAGGAATAGATATAATTAAATATTGCAATAAGTACCTTAGTTAGCACGTGATGACTTTAGGTACTTTATTATACGAACGTACACGATATTTGGTAATCTATGAAAGGAAGAATGAGTTATGGAAATGACTAATTACGCTTCTAAGGGTGTCGCTAACGCTGGTTTGGCTACTGGTATCATCGGTACTTCTCTTGGTGCCTTGAATGCTATCGGTGGACTTGGTGCATTGTCTGGTGTTGTCGGTGGACGCACCAATGATAACTGCATTAACGAAGACCACTGCGTTAATCGCTATGAGTTGAATATGGCTCGTGAAAATGACCGCGCTATCGTAGAAAAAGACCTCATTATCGCACAGAAGGATTCTGAACTTGCACTTGCCCGTGCAAAGGAGAACACCCGTGAAGAAATCATCGGTGTTTACGAGCAAATTAAGAAAGAGATGAATGAGCAGAATGACCGTAATACGGCTCTATTCGCTTCTATCAATCAACAGCTTGGCGCACAAGCAGTTCAGAATCAAGCAAACAAAGATAGTTTCCAAATCTTGCAGGAGCGTATGGAGAACCGTTACGCAACCCTAGATTGCGCTGTACAGCGTGAAGTTGAAACTCGCAAGGCTAATGACAATCTGATTGTCACTTACACTAACGCAACCTTCTATCCAAACCGCATTGCTTCTCTGGCTGTTGATAGCACTGCTGGTACAACCGCAGCACATACTTACAATCCGCTTCCGGCTTGTGATTGCAACTGCTGCTAATCGTTCGTAAGTAACACGTGAATGCCTAGTCAGCAATAGTTGATTAGGCGACATTGGTAATCGTAGCGTAGATATTTATATCGAGGGTATCGGAATTAAATTAAAATGCTAGTGGGCGTGGGCCAATGTTATCTTTTTGTGAAACAAAAAGTAAGCCATAGCTTTGCTATGACGATTTAATTTGAAAACAATACGTAATAATACGTTTTTATATATTTATACTAAAGGTGGTGAAAATATGGCTGTAATGGGACTTCCATTTATTTTTAATGATGTTCCTTCTGAGTTTTATGGGTGTTCTATTGTATTTATTGAAGAAGACCCAAACAAGAGAACATCTGGTGATGGTAGAACATTTACGACAATTAAGCCGTTAAGAAGTGCTAAACAGTCTGTTTTAGATGTATAGGTTGACCAACCGTTGACATTTGGAATTGAGATAGTTTTTGATAATCCTGTTGATATTCACACGTTGACTGCTGTTAAAAGTTGGCTTGCATCACCACTTTGTTTTCGTAAATTACAGGTCTGTTCAGACCTATTTGACCAGTATTACTGGAATTGTTATATTACATTAAATAATGACCTTATTTATGCCGGTGGTTATCGTGGTGTGACTGCAACAGTCACTTGCGATGCACCTTGGGCGTGGGGTATGCCACGTAGTTTATATCTAAATAGTGGTGTTAATCATTTCTTAAATAATTCAGAAGAACAAGATTTGATGCGTCCAGTTCTTGAGTTTACTGCTACGACTACTGATGCTTATGTAATTATTGAGATATATAATGATGATTTAACTTACGATAAAACATTTATTATGAGTGGTTTGCCATCTAATACAAAAGAATATACACAAAGAGATGGAAAGGTTGTTACTTTCACTGTTCCAGAGTATGCAAATAGATTTTAGATTGGTGAACACGTGAGATTTGATAGCTATACTGGTTTATTTAGTTCAACCGATTCTTCAGGTAAAAAACTAGAAAAACTGTATAGAGCACAAATTTTTAATAAGCAATTTATAAAAGTCCCTACTGGACAAGTTCATTTTAATGTTTAGTATGGTGGTGTAAAGGATTTGAGGCTGATATATCAGCTAGTAAAACGTATTGGAGGTGGCTTCTATCAATCTTGATTTTGATTTTTATGGTCGGTATCAATATCCTGACCTACAGTTATGTAATCCTAATAAACATATTATCTGTAATTTGGTAAATGTAAAAGGATTGAAATTTACACTTAGATGTAATGATGTGTCAGAAATGACGCTAAATGTTTATAAATACTTCGACGGTATTGAATTTGACTATTATTCATATATCAGGAAGATGCGTATGATTCACGTTGACGGAATGGGATATTTCGTTATCCAATCTGTTAAGGAAAAGCGTGGGGAAGGCGTCCCTTATAAAGAAGTCACTTGTTATTCTGCTGAATATATGTTAAACTACAAACCAGTTAATTTAGCTTATGTAACTATGATTACTGGTGGTACACAAGTATATGCGAAATCTTATAAGTTCTATGATGTAAAATATCCGAAAGACACGCTGATGTATCGCTTATTTGCTGGTGCAGATTTTGATGACTGGACTTTCGATTATAGTGAAATTGATGAAGACTTGGCTGGTAAATATCGTTCGTTTGATAATACCGGTGACGGATTATATGGATTTTTGCAGAACTATGTATCAACAGCCTATGATTGTATTTTTACTTATGATATTGAGAATTACATTGTAAAAGTTCATAGAAAAAATGATTTGATTAAACCTACTGATATTGTTATCAGCTTCGATAATCTGATGAAGGATTCTGAACTTGAGGAATTATCTGATGATATAGCAACAATTCTGTGTGTTAGCGGTTCTGATTCTCTCGGACTATCTAAGATAAACCCAACTGGAAATAATAACATATATAAGTTAGATTATTACTTAGACGAAGATTGGATTGGCAAGTCCTTTAGTGTCACTGGTATAAAGTATGATGAAAATGGTAATATGGTGATGTACGGCTCTAAGCCAGCTACAACAAATATGTCATTTGAAGAACACGTCCGTATTTGGGAAGAGCAAATTAAGAAGTTGATTTATTCTTCTGATAAAGACGGCTCTTACGCTTGGTTGTTAAAGAGGTACATCTATCTAAATACACAGTATAACATTATAAATACTTATCATACATATTCTGAATATATCTATAATTACTGTACAGAAGCACTTACAACATATCAAGAAGAAACTAAACAAGTAAAGAAGTCTGCTTGGACTTCTATTATTGTCGGCCTTGGTCTTATCGCTGTTGTTGCTGGATGTGTTGCATTGGCGGCATATACTGGTGGCGTTTCACTTGCCGCCCTTGGTACAGCGTTAGCTGGTGGCGGTACTGCTGTTGCAGAAGCACTAGGACTTAGCGGAACTGCCGCAGTTATCGCTGGTGCTATTGGAACTACGGCTGTGTCTACTGGTGCATCTGTCGCATTCCAAGGACTGCTACAACTTGGAGCAGTCAGTTATCAAACGAACGTTACAAAAGACCAGATGAAGAAGTATCAAGGAATTGCACAAAAGAATATAGATACCTATAAATCCGGTGGAGATTATGTATACAATCTTACTACTGAAACTATCACGAATATTGTCGGTGGTAAATATAACGAGTATGTTGCTGACGAAAAGTTATACTGGGTTTCAAAAACTTATGATAGTTCAAAAGAAGAATCAATCTATCAAAAGGCACCAACTGATACTATCACAGATAGCGATATAAGTCAAGTATATTGCTTAGATATTCTAAATAAGAAGATAGAATACATTAAAGCTAAGATTAAATGGTATGTTGATATTTATGCTTATAAGAATTGGTTTTCTGCCAAGGAAAAGAAAGTTCTTGAGCCATTCTTGATTCAGGCAGATTATACTGATGAAAGTTTTAAAGCCACAAATGATATAGATGTAGATACCGAAGTAGACATGAGCAAGAGCGTCACGACAAACCAAGGCACGATGACGCTTGAGGAATATAAATCAGCATCTAATGACGGATATTATATTAAATATCTGTGCCGTGGTGATGGAACTAATCCTTCAGTTGATTACAAAGCTACTCCAATTAAATTCAATGTTGATACCTTTAGAAGCTGGCTCGTAAATCAAAACAGTTATATTCACTATAAGGGCAATGAAAAAGAACTCAACGGTCACTTCTATGTCTATTATGACGGTACGTTCTGGACTATTAGTTCTGTAAATGATACTGTAGTTAATAGCGAAACTAATGTAGTTATTAACCAAGTTCGCGGTACGTTCCCAACAGCGCTTGGAATCACACAAGACACACATGATGGTAAATATAGTTACACTCCTAAGAGCGGAGACTATATTTTGTTAAATCTATACGCTGATTCTCTTGAGATAATTGATACCATTACCGTTGCAATGCAGCTTGCTAAACAGGCATACACCATTTTAGATGAGTGCAGTCAACCAGCCTTCTCTTTTAGTATTGGTTGCAATAACTTTATGATGTTACCTGAATATAAAGAGTGGACAGAGCAACTTGGATTCGATGGTTCTGGATTGACACTTGGTTCAATGATTACGGTTCCGTATGAAAGCGATATCATATTCACTCCATTTATTCAAGAGGTTTCTTTTGAATATGATAATCCAGATAGTCTAAGTTTTACTTTTGGTAACAAGTTTAATCTTGGAACAAGCGAATACACTTTGGGTAAGATTTTGTCTGATACAACATCTTCTGCACAGAGAAACCAGCGTTCTTTAAGTGGTGGGCTTATAAGTGACGCTAGTTCTTATCAAAGCGGTAACACTATTGATTCAATAAACAATACTATTAGTGGTAATGCTGAGAATGTGCGCACCGACTTAGACAAGATGAACAAGGCACTTGAAAATCAGAAAAATGCTATGGATGAATTAAATGGACATCTTGACGAATATATCAAACAGTACAATATTGATATGTCGAATGTTGATAAAAAATTTGACCTTATCGGCGATACTTTTACTCATTATAGCACCACAGACGAGGTGAATAAGCAACTTAGTGATACCAAGCAAGCAACGCTTGACCAAGCAGTAATAGACGCACAAGCTAAGATAGATAGTAATAATGAAAATGTTATTAAAAAATGGATAAATGACCTTACCGGACAATCAAAAAAAGATAGAGAAGAACTAGAAAAAGCAATATTGGCCGCTAAGAACGAGGCGATAAATACAGCCGAAGCTAATGCAGAGAAATATTATGCTGCACAAAAAATAAAGTATGACCAGTTAGACCAAAATATCAAAGACGTATTGCAAAAAGGCTCTGATGCTTTGACAAAATCTAACGCAATTATCAATGATTCACTGTCAAATTGGGATAGGTTCGGTAAATTGGTTGCTGGTGGTATGGGATTATACTGCACTAAGATAAATAGTGGAGAAAATGGCGGAACAAAGATAGCATTTCATAATGCGCAATATCTTGAGTAGAGTTCTACAATCTGGTATGTTACCAGTAGTGGTATCGTTTGGACTAATTCTGCGTCTGGTGTAAATGCAAATAACATTGACTCCTTTGCTCAATATTGGGGCACAGCATTAACGGCAGATGGTAGTATGGTACTAAACGAAATAAAGGCGAAAAGAATAAGCGGCCAATACATAACAGCTGGTACAATCACATCAAGAGAAATAGCTTCAAACACGATAGTCGGTGACAATATAGTAGGGGGCACAATTACAGGCTCTAAAATTGCTGCTGGTCAAATCTATGCAACTAATCTTGCGCGTGATGCAGTGTTCGCTTTTGTATGGGAATATAGTGGTACATCAATCGGAAGTGGCGACCAGTATGCAAATAGAAATGTCAGACGTATTGATGGAAGTTATGGTCGTGCCAACTTTAATGATTATGACAATCTTTTTGTATACGCAAAAGATAGCACTGGAAACTGCGGATGTATTTGTTCACGTGGAACAGCCGGAAGTCTTATATGTGATAACCAAGTAAATGGACAAAGTACATATTTATGGTTTAATACAGATTATGCGTCTCTTTCTAGTAGAAGTGTTGTTCATAAAGGAGCGACTGTATGGTTCTCTGATGCTCATTTCTTGAAGTTTGGACGATACGAAGTTGAACCATGTCTACCTGTATTCTGGGGACTAGTTGGCGCTTCTAACTTACATACGCATGGAGTTAATGTTGGGCCGTCTTGGAACATAGACAACACGCTATGTGTGCCATATCGAATTTACGGCGTTATTGTAGGTACTTAATAATATAATCGAGGTGAAAATATTTGGCAGATTTTTCTAATATAACTATTGTTGCTGTTCTTGACAACAATGGTGAATTGCATAAGATAGATTTTGAACAGTTAGCAAATAGACCACAATCAATGAAAAACCCACACGCCTTGATTATATTTGGGCAGAGATATGACGGTAGCAATGAGGTGACTATAACGCCGTCTATTGCTACCGAATCATCTGCCGGATGTGTCAAACCAGTGGCTAAAACTTCTGATATGACACAGGATGTTGGGGTTGATGGTTCTGGTAAATTATATACAAAAGGTGTGCAAGTTGATGGCGCTGTTACGGCTTTCAGTGAAAATGCTGTAAGTGGTAACGGTGTTTATCAATATGGAAATCAGCTTGTTACTTAGATGCAAAGTTTAGTAAACACTACTAAGCAAAACATTGATAATGAACAAGCTGTCGAAAGAAAGAAAATAACAGATAGTCTTGATACGACAAACGCTACCGTAGAGCAACTTAAAACAGGTGTAGAGACAAATACAAGCGATATATCTATTTTAAAAACAAGTGTTAATTAGGCGAAACAAGATATATCTAGCAGCTCTTCTGAAATAACCAAGATAAAGCAGAAGGATGAAAATTAGGATACTGAAATATCTGGTATTAAAACAGATATAACAAATCAAGTTAAGACGCTAAATGACACTATAACAAGAACAAAGAGCGAAATAGAAGCCGATATTACTTCTCAAGTTTCGTCTGTGAATACAAAAGCCGACAACAACGCTAAGAGTATATCTATACTACAAAGCGGATTAGAGGCAGCAAATGGCGATATAGACACAAATAAAAACGGCATAGCTGCAAATAAATTAGATATTGGTGGCTTAAAGACAAGATGTGAAAATATTGAAAGCAATGTGTCAACAAATAAAAGTAGCATTGATGAATTAAAAACTAGCGTTGCGAGCAATCTAGCCAGTATTTAGGTAAATGCAAGCGGTATTGTGGAGCTGAATAATAAAGCAACATCGCAATAGGCACAAATAACCACATTGCTTGCACGTTCTATCGGTGGTTTTTTTGAATCCGAATCTGCTTTATTGAATTGGATAAAGAGCACAGATAATACTAAGAATCTGGAAGTCGGCGCTGGTTTATTCGTAAATAACGACACATCTTTGTGTTATATATGGAACGGTAATAAAGCGATAAAATTCGTATTCTTATCAGATGTAACCGGAGGATACTTGACGGCAATAAATCCGAGCGGTACTGGACAAATAACGATGAATGATTGTACCGCCGGTAGTTATGGCGCTGCTTTCGGTTTGAGTAACACGATTCGGAAACTATGTGGCCTTGCTTCTGGACAAGGACTTATTGTAGTGGCAGAAGGCGGTGCAGCTTTTGGTAAATATAATGCGACACCGGATGATGATGAGGTATTTAGTATTGGCCGTGGAACATCGAACGACGACAGAAAAACCACAATGTCAATACATGATGATGGTTTACAACAAAATGGTAACGATATTCTAGCATTTGCGAAGAATTACGCATCAGACGATAGGTGCGATATTCCGAAATCAAAGATTGACATACTGATACAGAATATGGATGGGAATATATATACCGTTATCGAGTATGATAAATTCTATGCTTCTGTTGCTTACAGCGAAACTAATAACTATGCACTTACATACTAGAACGGTACATGGCAATTATCCAATCCGATACAAAAGGTTGCCTATTCAGACCTATCTGAACTCGGCATTACTTTTAGATATCGTGATGAAACTCTCGGAACTCCATCTATTACTTTTACCAATGGTGATACTATTAAAATATACGCACCACCGCAAGGTCAAATTTCAATGCGTGATATGTATACCGCATTGAACAAACTTCACCTATACGTTGATGAAGATGGCGATGTATGTCAGGAGGACTAATATGAGATATTTTAAGAGGAAGGTGGTGTTACTATGAATGATGAGTTTTTAACTAAATTGCCAACCAGAGAATTTATTCAAGGAGATACGTTTACTATAGCATTTCAATTTACCGATATGGATAATGGTGTTATTATCCCAAGCGCTAATTAGATTACATGGAACTTGTGCACTTATGACTATTATGAGACTGTTGTGCTATCACTTAATGGTTCAAGTAATCCAAGTCAAATTAAGGTTGACAATAAAACAGGAATCGTCTACATTACACTCACATCAAGTAACACCAATAATCTAAGAGATGGTAAATATATTCAGCAACCTATCCTGACACATGAAGGTAGTACGTATATTCGTGCTTGGGGAGAGGTTATCTTTAGAAGAAAGGTTGGTGGTGCTTAATGATAAATAAGACTATGGCTACTTTGGTAAACCAGTTTATGTTTGGTCAGGCTACATCAACATCAATCCCATCATATTGGTATCTTGGGATTCTTAGAACTAAGTTAGACCCTACTGATTTTAACGGCAATATTTCTGGTAAAGAAATCACAAATTAGGGATATGCAAGAGTAAGAATCCCGAATACTGCTGACTATTTCCAAGTGTCTAGCAGTAGCGCACAAATGGGTTACGTCACCAACAAGCGCGATATTGTTTTTAACGATATTACTGGTGGTGGTAATTCACCTATCGCTGGATTCTTTTTGACAAATGCCCAAACTGGCAGCACTGCTTACATCTGGGGTAATCTAACTACAGTTAGAACTGCTTACCAAAATTCACGTGTTGTCGTTAAGGCCGGTGCTTTGAATTTCTCTATTACAAATACAGAAGGTACTGGAACTATTGCACAAGGTCTTACTGTTGATGACCAAGGCGTTCTTTCTGGTAATATGAGTGTTTCTACTGTTGGTGTGCTATCGTGAGGGATGAAATATGGTATATGATGCTTTATATGGAATCCCAGTTGACGTAATCAGGCTCTGTGATTTAGATAAGTCTTATAATATCTTTAATGTACAAGAGCCTATTACTGTTCATATTGCAAACTTGGATAGAAAAACATATATTGACGGAAGCGGTACGTATATTTCAAAAGAAAACTTCGAGACTTTCTTTACTGGAACTGTTAATGAGAGACTAATCTCTGTATCTCGCGCTAGAACGATTGGAGATGTAGCACCACTTACTATTGGCACTATAGCTAAATGGGATATTCATACGTTCTGTAGAGAAGAATTAGAGTAAGGAGTTGATTATATGAATACTGATGGAAAATATGTGTTTGAAATTAAAGAACGCACTATCGTTCCTACGCTTACTTCACAAGTAGCAGTTAGTAGCGATATTAACGCGAGGCGTATTGTATTTAAAGTGCCAGCGACCATTGATGGATACGATGTAAGGGATTCTAATTTTACTATTAGATGTCTTAATGCTGCTGGCGCGCTTAATGAATATAGTATGACTAATAAGAAGGTTGTAATTGAAAATAATGCGACCTATATTTATGTTGAATGGATAATGGACGGCTCTGTTACACAAAAAAGCGGCGTTGTAAAATATGATGTGTCTATTTACGATGCAACTAAATCAATATATGCTTGGCATAGCTTGCCATCCACATTCAACGTGGAAGCTGGTATATCAGAGATTAACTCTGATTAAAATATTAACTCTTTCGGAGGATTAAATTATGGGAAAACTTTTAAGAGATGAAACTTTTGTTGCTGCTATGAATAAGCAGAACGCCATACTGGAAGTTCTTGCTGCCGATAAGATACAGCAGATGTCTGGTAATTGGGCAGAAGTTGCTACTCTAGTTCGTGCTGGTTATGCAGAATATGTTTATGATTTTGGCGACCAGTTTAAGGATAAGTGGATTGATACCGCTAGTTCTAATAAGGAATATGCGAACTATAATTGGCACGTTGCTCATTTCGGCAATTACTCACTTCAGGATGGCGAAACCGTACCGGGTATGACTATTCAGGCACACTATGCGCATCCGTTTGGTGTACAGTTCAGTCACCAGAGAGCATTTTTGAAGTGTGATACTGAATTAGCCGCTGGTACTTACTACTTTACGATAGAAACTAAGTGGGGTAACAATGTCGCTGCTGGTGATATTGTCAGCTTCACTCTTACTAAGCCAGTTCCTGCTGGTGGACGTATTTCTGGTTGCTATGGAGCACCTGACCAAGTAAAAGCTAACTGGCGTATCTATACTTGGGCGGCAGACGGTAAGACTAAGGTTGAAGACAACATTACTCCGACATTTACCGCATCTGGTACGAATCTTGGTACTATGAAGCATGATAAGCGTAACGGCAACTTGAACTCCTGTCAGGAAATGGCTTATGGATGGAACAGGTGGAAAACATCCGCACTACGTCAGTACCTGAATAGCTCTGCTACTAAGGGTAACTGGTGGGTAGCACAGGATGAGTGGGATATTGCACCTGACGAGTTAGCATCTCGTGATGGTTTCTTGACTGGTATGCCAGCTGACCTTTTAGATGCTATTAAGCCCGTTAAGATTGTCACCTACCCAAATACCGTAAATGATGATACTGCTGGTAACACCCCTGACGTTACCTACGATAAGGTATTCTTGCCAGCACTTGAGCAGATTTATGTCAATCCTCAGAAATCTGGCGAGGGAGATGCTTGGGAATACTGGAAGCGTGTTGCTGGTACTTCTACTCCGTTGGCTCAGTGGGGTACTTATCCTCAGATGATTACCTATGCTGTTGAGAACACCTCTAGCGCACAGATTGTGCGCTTGCGGTCTGCTTATCGTGGCGTTGCTAATAGTGCGTGGTATGTCCACTCTAGCGGTTACGTCAGCAGCAGCTACGCGAGCAACTCGGTTAGGTTCGCCCCGGCTTGCGTCATCTGCTAATCTTAGTAATCTTGCACGAATACTTTCGTGCAAGATTTTCTATTTAGATTATAAGCAGTGATTTCCTTAAAGAAACACTGTTGTCCGAACATTAACAATAAAAGCAAATATATAAAAATTAAATTAAGGAGGCCGCACAATGTCTGTACCGGCTGGTCAAAGAAAAGAAAATAGACTAGAAGTCGTTATGCAAGCCAGAGAGCTTGCAGTCTATACTTTAAGAATCACATCTAACAAGAATGTATTTATTCCTGATTACGATGAATCGGTCAAACTAAAAATCCAAGATTCCGCATTGACCATCTTTAATAATCTTATGGATGCAAACAACATTAGAGTTGACGATAATGTTGGAAGATGGCAGGAGCGCGATAAACTCCAAAAAGATGCGGCAAAAGCGTGTAATACACTATTAAACCTTATATACTTGGCATAGACGTTATATCATCTAAGAGCCAGTCGTATTAAGTATTGGTCTGAATCAGTCATTTCAGTCAGAGGTTTAATTCGTAAGTGGAATCACAGCGATTGTACTCGGTATGGACATCTCCTTAAAGAATCTAATGTAAAAGACGAAACTTAATTTTTATATATATTTGGGTTATAACCTGATTCAGAATGTGCGCTTGCGGTCTGCTAATCGTGACAATGCTAATAATACGTGGAATGTCAACTCTAGCGGTAACGTCAACAACAACAACGCGAGCAACTCGAATAGGTTCGCCCCGGATTGTGTTGGAAACCGAATATAAAACCTACGTCTAACGTAATGTTCCCGGCTTTTAACGCAAGGAGGTTATAACCCTGTTATCTTGCTTTGGAATTTATAAAAGATAACTAAACCACTCTATGCCGATGGCGTTGGCTTTCGAGCCAGTACGCCTATATACGGCTTAGTTTAGTTGTTGGGTCAAAGTTTAATGGATAATAATTAGGAATCGAATCAAGTAGTAAATGTCCTAGACTTCGAGCACCTACTTGATTCTTTATATAAGTGCAAGAAAAATGTTAGCTGGAAAGAATCTGTCGCAAATTTCTATATTCATGGAATCGAACAAGTTCTTAAACTAGAAGAACAGCTTGCAAACGGAACATACCAACCTCGTCCAACTAAGACTGTTCATATTACTCATCCAAAAGAAAGAATTGCTGTAAGCATAACTTTCAGAGATAGAGTATATCAACGTAGTCTTAATGACAATATAGTATATCCGTTAATGACTCGAAGTTTTATTTATGATAATTGTGCTTGTCAAAAAGGTAAAGGAACTGATTTTGCTAGAGGTCGTTTAAAATGTCATTTGCAAAGATGCTATAGAAAGAACGGTCTTGACGCTTGGGTTCTACAATGCGACATTAAACACTATTATGATAATATGCGGCATGATACAACAAACGCTTTATTCAGAGAGAAATTACCAGCAGAATATGCAGATAGAGTCTGTAAAATATTAAATGAACAATATCTTGGTGACACTGGGTATAATCCCGGTAGCCAAGTTGTTTAGATTGCAGGCATTTCTGTTTTGGATAAACTTGACCATAAGATTAAAGAGCGTATGCACGTTAAGTATTATATTCGTTATATGGATGACTTCATTCTTATCCATCACGATAGAAACTACTTAATTAAGTGTATGCACGAGATTCAAGAAGAACTTGCTAAAATTGGTCTTGAATTACATCCTAAGAAAACCAAACTCTATAGAGTTGGTAAGGGTATTCCATTCTTGGGATTTAAGTTCAGACTTACTGAAACTGGTAAGGTTGTTATGTCAATTCTTGGAGATAATGTTAAGAATGAAAAGCGTAAATTGCGTAAAATGGTTAAACTTGTTGTAAAAGGTCGTAGAACCAAAGAAAAAATAGATTAGTGCTATAGCTGTTGGGTTGCCCATGCAGAACATGGCAATTCGTACAGACTAATATAGCGAATGAATAAATTCTACAATGATTTATGGAGGTAGAATTATGATTTTTCAGAAGGCGATTATGAATCCTCGCGAGGAGAAGATGGTCGAATATCGCAATGCTCAGATTAGCAATCAGCAGTCTTTGATTGAGTATATCGCTGTTATGAGTGATATTGACCTACCTGTTGAAGAAGAGAATACCGCTAGTATGGGCGACGAAGAATTAGCTGTTGTAAATGATATGGAAGATACGGAAGTTCAATATATGGACGATATGGAACTGTCCACACACGGAAAGAAAGCTAAGTATTACTACGATTCTGGTTTCTGGACTAAAAAGATGGTTTATAACGTAACCAAAAAGGGCTGGATTACTCCAGAAGAGTACGAGTATATTACTGACGATAAGTATATTTAATAAGTTGGGTGTAGCTTAATGCTACACCCTTATTTTTAATTTAGGAGGTTGAATAGCTTGAACGGAACTTATATTTTTGAAATTGTAAATAGAACAATCGTTCCAAGCGCGACAGAAGAATTGGCTGTCGTAAATGATAATGATTCAAGATATATTACCTTTAAGATTCCATCAGTGATTGATGGCATTGATATTACCGATAAGATTCTTACTGTCAGATATGTCAATTCTCTGAATCGTTATGACCAGTTTTTCTGTAATAGCAGAGAGGTTATTACAGAAGGTAACGAGCAGTTTGTTCTGTTTGACTGGGTTCTTGATTCTAATGTTACAAGTGCTAAAGGCACTGTAACTTATGATATATCAATATATGATACAAATGATATGACTAACGTATCACAATATATTCTTCATACTAAGCCGGCTACTTTTCAGGTTGAGGAAGGATTACTCGATACTAGCGCACCTATCGAAGATGAAAATGCACTTCAGGCGGCTATTGATAGTTTTAATGCTATTGCTGCTAAATATTATAATGATACACTTGCGGCATCAAAAGCGGCTCAAGCGTCTGCTGATGCTGCCGCTAAAAGTGCCGCATCGTTAAAGACAGACACAACACTTACAATTTCTGGATATGCTGCTGATGCAAAAACTGTTGGTGATAAACTGACCGGTAAAGCAGAATCATCTGAAGTTACTTCTATTAGAAAGGACTTGCAGAGCGAAATTGACAGAGCTACCGATGCGGAAGGTCAACTAAAGGAAGATATTATTTCGGTATCGAATGGTTTAATCCATATAAAATTACTGCGAGACAAATATGTTAAACTCAATGGTGAGATAGAAAGTTATTCCGGTTGGACAGCAACGGACTATATTTCTATCCCTAACGATAGCGAAATCAATATATATTCCAAATCGCAGAGTGTGTATAATGCTTTTTATACTAAAGACATGGTATTTATCTCGTCGTTTAGTGTTGTCGCAGGGGAGAATTGGATAACTATTCCCAATAATGCGAAATATCTTGCTTGTTCTGGAGAAACTTCAGAGTTTGAAATAAAGATTTCCTTATCATTCCTTGCATCTATAAAGAAGCTAGATGATGATGTATCAAAGCGTAAGCAAAAAAGCCATAATATGCTAAACGCACCTAAAAGCATTACTTTTGAAACATCGAAAGATTTTGAGATTGACAAAACTGAAGGTGGGAAAAAGTATACGTTTTCATTTAGTCGTATTCTGAAACCAGATGATAAAGATACACTGCTTTCAATGTGGAATACAGAAGATGACTCAATCCCTGCTGTATATATTTTTATTCCGAGTAAAAGTATGTCATACACGTTCACAGCAACAAATGTGTATGACATACTGCGAGTATATTCTAGTGACGGTTATTATAATTCAGTAGGTAAAACTATAACTTTCGAAGAATTGCAACTAACAAAAAGTGATATTGTCTTTCCTTACGTCGACTACGGAGACGTTATATTGGGAAATTTCGCAAGAGATACAATGCAAATAGTCAACGAAATGATGGGGGATGTTCCAGAATATTGGCATACCGCAATTTCTAATGCTGAAAATCAATTCCTTGTAAATGATGCTGAAATTTCTCCCCATTCGTTTAGGTTTGTTTTTCTGACTGATGTTCATTGGGGAGACAATGCGAAAAAATCCCCTGTGTTAATAAATAAAATTTGCAACGACTTAGACATTTCGTTGATTTGTTTTGGCGGAGATGTTCTAACAAGGCACAAGGACAAAGCGACCTGCACTGAAATATCCCGTGATTTTATCAAAAAGTTCGATAAAAAGCTGTTTGTTACAGCTGGAAATCATGATAACAATAGCGATAATAACAAAAACACAAGTACGATATTAACTTCTGACGAGATGTATGCGGCTTTGTTTCGGAAAAACGATTACGAAATCAACTACGAACAATCTACCAATCATGGATATTTTGATTTCGCAGCGCAGAAAGTTAGATTTATCCAAATCGACACTGGAACGCCATTTTGGTATGATGGAGATAAGACATCGATAGATGAAAGTAGACTGGATTTGGAATTTGACTATTTGTATCAAAAAATATCTGAGTTGGATGCAACATGGAATGTTGTAATTTTTACCCACGAATATTTTCTTGGAAAATCCGTATCATCCATAAATAGTTATGTCACAGAAAGATTGAACTCAAAAGTTCTAAGTAAAAAATTTGAAGCAACGATTGCAGCACTATTTGTTGGACACACACATTATGATATGTCAACAGTCCACAATTATGCTGGGAAAAGTGTGTTAGTTATTTGCACAATGCAAGATGCAGCCAGTAGTAGTCAAAACACCGAAAGCGGCATACCAATGGTGATTGGTACAGACACAGAACAAGCATTTGACCTTGTGCAAATAGACTTTACTAATCGAAGAATTTATTGTACACGAGTCGGCGCTGGGGAAAGCAGAGAGTTTAACTACTAATAGTTAGTTAGAGAGAATTTAGCTAACTATGCTAGAAGGTGATAATTATGGTAAAAACTTATAGTGTAAAAAATCAATGTAATGTCAAATTATCTACAAACTTTACTGTAAAAGAGTTTGCTTGCAAGGATGGTTCTGATTCTGTTCTTATCGACACTGCTCTTGTTGAACTTCTACAAAAAATTCGTGAACATTTTGGTAAACCAGTTGTAATCAATTCTGCTTATCGTACACCAGAACATAACCGTAGAGTTGGGGGTTCTTCTGGGTCATATCATGTAAAAGGTATGGCGGCTGATATTCAGATTTCTGGTGTATCAGCAGTTGAAATTGCTTATTTTGCTCAGACTGTTACAAATGGTGTCGGTGTTTACTACTATAGTAACACTAACTTTGTTCATGTAGATACTAGACAGAATAGAACTTTTTGGCTATGTGCGCAAGCTGGGCACTACGAATATTACAGAACCGACTTAATGCCAATAATCAAACGTGGAACAAATGTCGGCAAGGCTTCTGCTGTAAAATTCGTTCAAAAGAGACTTGGTTTACCTATTGACGGTCAATTTGGAAAAAACACCGAAAATAAGGTAAAGGAGTTTCAGAAGGCACACGGTTTAATTGCTGATGGAATCGTCGGTATGAACACTTGGAAAGCAATGTTTGTTAGATAATCTAAGGAGAAATAAATATGACTATTGAACTGTTTTGTACTTTGCTTCTTGCTTTTGGTACTTTGACTACAATCGTTGTCGAGTTCCTAAAGAAGATTCTTACTGGTCTAAAGATTAACTACAATACATCCGCTGTTGCTCTTGGCACTGGTGGACTTGTTGGTGTAGTTGGTACTTGTGCGTACTTTGTAATGGCAAATATCGCATTTACTCCACAGAGTATCATGTGGATTATTTTTGAAGGTATCTGTGTCATTATGGGTTCACAGCTAGGCTATGATAAGATTGTGGCAATAATTAAACAGATGACTGCTAATAAACAAGCATAATATAATAGGGATAGTAACATTTTAGTTACTATCCCTATCTTTTTGCGCTTACTGAATTTCTGTTATAATTTCATCTGGAAGTCTATTATCAACATACTCCCACTTATTTCGTCCTTTCTGTAGATACGTTCCATCTTCAAGAAAAATACCAAGTAGACAATACTTTTTATATCTACGCTTACACTCTTCTTTTGTCTTGTTAATTAAATCCTTATAATCCTCGTAACGAGCATCGAAGCTGAAACATTCACATTGGTAAGTACCGACCATGACATCAACACGTTCTTGCTTCATATTAGTTACCAGAGTTAGTCACAACAGTATCTGCGCCAGTAACAGTGACCCAGCCATGCTTCAGACGTGCTTCAGCTTCCTTCATCTTAATCAGATTATCAGTGATAGATTCGGAAACGATTCGATTAGATTCTGCTTCAGCTTGTGCTTCGATAACCTTAATGTCGGCTTCGGCCTGTGCCTTAACCTTGTCGGTTTCAGCCTGTGCGAGTGCAGTCTGCTTATTCAGTTCAGCAATTTCTGCGTCCTGCTTGGCCTGTTCTTTTGCGCGAATCTTCTCCTTTAGAGCATCATCCAAATCAACATCAATAACAAGCGCACTGGAAACATTGATACCATACTCGGATGTCAGCTTTTCGTTCAGATATTCAGTAATGGCGCTGTTTACTTCGGACTTCTTGTCAGAATAAATATCCATCACAGTAAATCTTGGAGTAACGTCCTTCACATAGCTGATAATGCTATTCTGAATTTTACTTGCGACCAAACTCTCTCCATCAATGCCGCCAAACTTAGTATACAGTTCAACAACACGGTCAGGCAGGAAATTGTAGTTGACAGTCAGATTGATGCCAACCATACCACCACTAGCAGGAGCGTCAATATGCCAATCCGCGTGTTCTTTTACACCGTAATCCTCCGGGTCATTGGAGAACACAATCTGCTGTTGACTGATGGGGAAGTTTGCAACGTGTTTCATGGGGCTTGTAAAGTGCCAGCCCTGAGAAAGAGTAGTCTGTTCTGCACCGTTTGCAGAGTAAACAACACCAACGTAGCCAACGGGAACGCGCACAACACAAGTGATTACAATAATCAGTGCGATAACTGCGGCAACAACGCCAGAAATAATTTTCTTCATACAGTCTCCTTTAATTTTGTTTTAGATTTATCTATTCAAAACTTATTTTCGATAAAGTAGTAAACAACTACTGCAATTACCAAAAATAAGAATAACCATTGTTTAATAAATAACATGGACTTGATACCTCAATATACAATACACTAATCATCCAAATCATTCATCCCTTAATATACTGAATAGGGTCACTTACAGCATATCGTTCGTTGGTATCTAATAGCTTTGCATAATAAGGTACAAAATTCTCTTTTATCACATTCTGTGTTGTATATCGTGCTTTATCCATTGCTTCTTGCCCATTGTCAGCAAATACAAGAATATTCCTGTAGCAACTTGTCATAGATTCATCGACATTAGTTTTATACACAGTACCAGAAACGCTATACCAATTACCCATTTAAATTACCTCTTTCTGTTCCCTTGGAACACTTATATTATACCATATTCGAAACAGAAAAGCAAGGGATTGTTTGTGAACAATTTGTTAATTATCAATATTAACAACAACTTCCTTTGTATCCTTGTCGAAGTATACACGACCGCTATAACGGCTTAGATGGTATCGTGTACCACTCAAATTGAATACAATAGGCCAATCCTCAAGCGGCAGAGTATCGCCATAATCAGCCGCTTTTTCCTGCAAATCAACACACAAATCCTCAAAACTGATACCCATTCTCACTTAACCTCCGAGTTATCTAAAACAAACCGATTTTTCATAGTGCATACAAATGTTGCAGGAATGACACTCTGCGAGAGTTCAATATTGATGTCAGAAACATCATTGATTTCCTTAATTGCTTCGTTGATAGATTTATTTGCACTGCGTTTAGTTGTATCCATCATTCTAGCAAGTTCATTACCATCGTACTCGGTATACGTCCACTTTTGCATACCATCCTTTCTGTGCGCCAACATAATTTCATACAGTCTTGCGGAGTATTTATGCGTGAACTTCATAACGACATTAGCATCGTATTCAATGTTGTTATTCATATTACAATAGCTCGCAAACAACGGATTCAACTGCACACCAACAAGACGGTTTGCGCCTATCACCGGCTTATCAATAAATCCGTGCAACACGCATATTTTATCGGCATACGTAGCAATCGGAATATTTTTGCAACAAAGTGATAACAGCGCGTTAATTGCGCTTCTGTTAGATTGACCCCCGCGTGACGTAATAACGTGCGCAAAATAGTCATCTAAAGTAAAGTGAATCGTCAGCATACCAGCATCACCGTTATACCTAAACTCATTTGCTTTCATCAGAATATACATAAATGCACGTTGTTCGATGGTTGTAAGACTATACTCTGACATTCTGACAAATCGTTTGCCAAGTGTAATTCTCTTTTCGTAAACTCGCGCACGTTCAAATCTGACCCATCCGGGCTTATATTGATTCCTTCTCTGAATCAACTCTTTTGCCCTGCGTTTCTGAGACTCAGTAATATTCTCATATCTTATATTTAATGTAGGTGAATGTTCGCTAATCAAATAGCGTTCGACCAATGCGGACTCTTCTTCCGAATCAAGTTCGATAAAGTATACAGATGACTCCTTTAGTTCTTTTAGATGTGCCCTATCAATGTTGTCGCTTGAATCAGATTCATGCTTGTTCAGCCGCTCTCTTAGATTTGTGTTGCACTTTCCTACGTACAACCACGGATAAAGTGGATGAATATATCTATATACGTAATATCCCATTAGTTCTCCTTCGCTTTTATAATAAGGTTTGAATAACCTCATTTAATATTATCTATTCCCTTCACTTATAGTTGTAATTTCTGGTTCATTATATCTTAGACACGTTTTAAAATATTCAAGAAATCGCTTATGCACATACATATCATGAATAAAAGCAATTTTAGGGATATAATGTGTATTATATGCAGTTATTCTTTTGCTTACAACATAAGTAGTTCCAGATTCATTCCTCTCCGTTGTAAGATATGGAATATATAAAGTCGTACCAAATAGACTAGAGAAATCGTATACTATCGTTGCAATATCGCCATTTTCTTGGTCGATTATCTTGTATACCTCATCAAATTTTGAAGTAAACTTTTTCTGTTCACGGAATGTATATCCATCATGCTCTCCAACAGAAAAATCAAATCTATTAAATTCGTTAGGGATTGGCATTATTACCTCCGTTAAAAGATTATATATCATGATATACGACAATCTCTGGTTTGTTGTGTTTTAGTCTTGTCATGAAGTATCGCATAAATACTTCATGATGACTCATTTGGTTGACTATCGTGGTAAGCGACAACTCGTTGTAATTTCTAAGCGTTAAAGAGAAATTCATTGTACTACAATGCGTGTCATCACATTTAAGAGTTTTGTCATAGTCAATTATTAGACACTTCGTATTAGGGAAATTAGAATCCCGATATGTTATCTTACTAATAGTTACTTTTTTACTATTTAGCAATTTAGCTATATCTTTCATCCCCATTGGTGCGCCAGTTAGCGTCATTTCATGCACAAGATAGTCGCCAAATATATATCCAGTGACAGCGTATTCAAAGGAGCTTCTAGGCACAATTATACCTCCGTATTTACCCAAATACGCTTATTAGATGTTGGGCCAAAACAAGACTCGCGCTCTTTAAAACCGTACTTGGACAAGTCACCATCGGAATCGGTTATACATATACGAATTGCATTTTTATCAATAATTGTATACATACTGCCATGTTTGAGTGCTCTGCTATCGTATTCGCAAAATGGGAGCCAACCTTTTCTAAATCCTTTATTAGCATCATATATTTCGTTGTCGAAGTAATTTTCGATAATCACACTGTCCATTGGAACTGTATAACGAAGAACTTCTCTTACGATATTATTCATAAAATACTACCACCACTTAAATTAAATAACTCGGATGCTTTTGCATACAGGGCATCATGTTTATTCTCGATTGAATCTGAAAAATATAGATACAGAAGGTGGTTTAAAGCCTTACGGATGCAAATACCTCTAAAGCCAATTTCCATAAGGTCATATCCGTTAATGTCAAGGTCTTTAACAGTGAATGTATTTTCATTTTCAATATCATAGAAGATACTCATAGAATCATAACACTGTTCCCAACTATATGAGTAGCAAGCAGGAATATTACTCTGCATCAACATCAAGTCGAGCATACGCTCGGTGTCTTCTTTACCAATTTTATTGATAAGAACACGCATCTCGTATTTACTCATCGGAACTGGTTCAAAAGAATGTTTGATAATGCAACATACAGAATCCATAGTAGCGTTATCAAACTTCAGGTCTTTCATGACGTTGTGTGCGACAGCACTTGCCGCAGTTGCAATTTCTTCAAGAGTCAAATGCTTGCTAATTTCGCTTTCAAACATTGTGAGATTGCGGAACAATAACGCATAGGAAGTAACATTATCGCGGTGATTTTCGCCCTCGATAAATTCATGAGCAATATCTGTATAAAGGTCAAAGCGACTCGGCTTTTCTGTGTATGAGATATTCCCTGTTAGATTATCAAGTTCTGGGATAATTTCTACAAGGATATCACTAAACTTCATCATAATATCACCGAACTTATATGTTGAAATCATCTTATCAAGTTCGGCGCGGATTCTCTCTTTAGATACACATTCCAACTTCTTTTTGCAGACACGCATACCATAAGCCGTATCTTCATCAATATTGTAGCCAAAAACACAAGCAAATCGCATAGCACGAAGAATCCGCAAACCATCTTCTTGAAATCTAAGAACAGGATTGCCGACACAACGAATCGTCTCGCAATGCAAATGCCAGAATCCATTATAGGGGTCAACAAAGCCACGTTCTTTATTATACGCAATAGCGTTAATAGTAAAATCACGTCTGCCTAAATCTTCCTCAATGGTTTTAGCAAACTTTACGCTGTCTGGATGCCGACCATCAGAGTAGTCACCATCAATGCGAAACGTGGTAATTTCATAGCCTACGCTATCAATCATAACTGTAACAGTACCGTGTTTGATGCCAGTTTCGATAATCTGCTCATTATTGAATACAGACTCAATCTGCTCTGGTGTTGCAGACGTAGTAATGTCGTAATCTTTTGGAGTCTTACAACGAAGCATATCACGAACACAGCCACCGACAAGGTACGCCTCGTATCCTGCATTAGACAACGCTTCGACCAAGCCAATAGCCGTGTTGAAACGGCCATCTTTTACAGCTCTTGCAAGACAACGCTCTTCAAATTTCTCTGGTATACCATGTTTAATATCGCTCAACTTTTGTGTAGTAAAGCCACCCACAGGTATTGTACCGGGCAGTTGTTGCGTTTTAAAACTCATCGTGTATTACCTCCTACTTACTTAGATTGATGCGTAACAAAAAGCAAAACAAAGCTTGCGAGGCAATAGACAAGCCACCAACCGATAATTGCTGTCCACGACACAGTGACCAAACCAAACACTTTCAGCACAATCACAATGATTGCAACAATATCACCAATTCCAAATCTCATCTTAAACCCTCCTTACTAGGTAAGTCTAAACTACTTTTGTTTCTTTGTGCTTATATTATACCAAAAATACCGTGATTTGTCAAGCCCTTTACGAAAAACACTATGGTAAATTTTACCATAGTGTTGTATACAACGATGTATTTCTATTTTAATTTTTTAGATTCCGACAACGTTGTGGGTGATTACCTCTTTACTACGTTTCTGTCGTTTAATCTTATATAATTTAAAGAACTCCGTACTTATTAGTTTATCTTCAAACTTACGCCAATTAAAGTCAACTATCTTGCCACCAATGATTTTATTAACGGTTATATCATGCACGAAATAACACTTATCGCCAACTTTTTCCGTAAATCCAATCTGATAATCGTGATAAGGAACTTTGTGGAATGGATGAAAATAACTTTTAACAATATACATTGAGAGATTATTCGATGTAACATATTCGCAAAATTCTCTAAAAGTCCACACGTAGTCGTTGACAACAGAAGAAAACTTTTTGGTTTCGTATGGCGATTTGAAATCCAATTTACATCTTTTTACTGTAAAGTTATACTTCATTTAAATTACCACCTTAAAAGTATCCATTTTCTAGTGCCCAGCTATCCATTGATAATAATTCATACATCTCAATGTTTTGTGAAATATATGCTCTTGCATCCTCTTTTGTTACTCCGGTAAACTGTTTACCGACAAATTCTTGAATGTCAGCAATAAATGCAAGCTGCTTTTGAGTGGGTCTTGCAAAGTAATCACAAGCTGAATTATTTTCCATTTAGATTACTCCAATTCCCTGCAACCCAATAATCAGCGCAACAAGAATCCAAGATAACGCAAAACCATCATATTTCTTATGATAATAGAAATATCCACTGTATGATGCAAGAATTACACACAGAATTGTGTAAATGTTCATTAAATAACTCCTTTTCCTGCAAGTGCAGCAGTGACTAGAAGCACGCAACCGCCAAATATAGCGTCTATGAATTTCGCATCAAGCAGTTTGTTACCAATATATACTCCCATACAAAACGGAATTACATTGTGCATCAAAAATTCATAACTCATTTATTGCTCCATTCATTTACGTCAATATTCAATTCTCTCGACAACCAATCTGCAACAAGGTGTCTGTGACAAAAATCCTCCGGTTTTTCATAACATAGCAGAACACAGTCTGCATTGTTGCTTAATCGCTTTATGTCATCGTATACGTTCTGCGCAACAAGCGTTGAGAGAACTTCTAAATCGTAATGTTCGATATAATAGTTATTGTCTTTGTTTTTCTTCCATTCTAAGAAGAATCCGATTTTAGGTGCAATCTTTTTATATTGTAAGCCGGTATACCATGCTGGTGCTTTACCAGCAATAGAAATTCTTACAATATCATCTGGAATCTTTCTTAAATTTGCATAATAGCTTGTATAAATTTTCATTATTCTACATCATCACCGACCTTCTGATTATTACGAATATCATAGATACGGTCAACACTATAATCCATAATATCCTTAATGACATCGCTGACGTCTGATGCGGTATCGCCAGCATACTTAGTAACTGTTTGAATATTTTGCGGAGTTGCAAATTTAGCAAGCATCATTTTATAACAAGTATCTTCTGACGGACAGAAAATACCGAGAATAATAATAACAATGCTAATGATGATACCTTTAATAGATTTTTTTACAAAACCTGTCTCATCGGCATCAACTGAAACGCACAGGACAATAATTGAAATAAGAATCGCTATACACCCAAAAACCATTAAAGTAATTCCGAGTCCATCTGCGATTCCAGCAAAATAGAAAAACCAAGGGCTAATAATAGGTGTGTTCATCCAAAAATCACCTCGCCATCTTCATTTTTAATAAAGTGCGTACTTACATCTTCGATAAACCCACTAAACCTCCGTACATATTCGTTAATAAGCCAGTTGTAGTTTGTCACAGCCTCATCATAATTATCATAATAAAAATAATTACTAGCAGAAAAACTTCCCTTTCCATCATTCGGAACAAAATAAGCGTCCCAATGGCGAATGTTTACTTTACCAAGAACAGGTGGCCTGTTTACTGTAATTTTGTTTCTGCCAAATTTGAACCCGACACACCAAACATCCGTGTTACGAGGAACTGTATTGATATCGTATTGCATAATTACTCCACTCTATAATTCTTTAGATATTTCACTTCTTTTGTAGCTGGCATACGACACCGAATATAGTGATTTTGGTGTTTATCCCAGTAAGAACCGATAATCGTGTTCACATTCATTGATTCGTATTGCCGACCTCTATACAATCTTGTTCGTCTTGGCAAATATTCATCCCAATATTCGATGAGGCTGTCTCCACGAATTGCTTGACGGTAAACAGTAATCGTATAGCCAAGTTTTAACAAGTGGATTGCATAGCATCTATCGGGTGTAAGATTTTTTGTTCTGTTTACATAGTATAAAAGAGCGTCTGGATTTCTCTTAACCACTTATACCACACCTCGTCTCGTCTCGTTTTCCCAACCACATTCCGGGCAATCGCATTTATAAGTTGCTGGGTAATTGAAAGTGCCAATATTGAATATCGTACTTTCTTTATTCTCTTGATAGATACATCCACAATTACTACAAGTAAATGTTACACACTGTTTTTTGATACCATGCACTAAAATTCTCATACAGCACCATCCTATTAGTCACGTATATGATTTTAACATCCCCAGCTGTTTGGGTCGGTAAATCCTTTCCTTTTAAGCCATTCGGTTGTTATATTGTCCATCTTGTCGTATATATCTTTCTTTACGCGGTTGTACACATCGTTATGATTGCAACCGTATGCGCTTGCTTCATATCCGAGAGTATTATATTTATGAATCTTAACAAAGACGTACACATCGTTTACGTACCCTCTGTAGTCATCAGCGTATCCGTATTCATAATACATCTTTGCTTCGACACTACGCCCATCAAGTTTAATTGTTTTCGAGATTTTCTTTTCTATAGTAGAAACCGACATTTTTCCCTCCAAATGTAAAAGTAACTTTAATATATTTGTATGTGTAAACTATTCCAGTTTTACAGCTTTAAATCGTAAAGTGGTTTATTGTTCTTGTCGAACCAGTTTAGTTTCTGCCCACATCTCCCACAAAAGTTGTTCGGTACGCCATTTTTATTAAATAGCATTTCCCAACTTCCACAGCCCGGACACACAAATTTTCCTCTGTGTATACGGACAGGTTCAGATTTTTCACAATATTCCATAATTTCTCCTAAAAATTTTACGTACCTACGTTATTTTTTATTACACAAAAGTCAAATTTTATTAAACCTCACCGACTGTACCAATACACTGTGGATGTGCATAATTGTCCTTACCTAACCTCTTTGCACATAAATAATGGCAATTTTTCCATCCAACACGTTCATCATCAAAAGTCTCTTTCCCTAATACTATATCGTCCGTACTAAGCATATCTTTGCCGAGTCTGTTCCACCAATCAACCACATATTGCTTTAGCTTGTCGAGACTATCGAATGTTTTTGCTTCGCGCATAGCTTCAGAGAGCAGTTCTCTGTGCGGTCTATAAATTAACATCTAAAACACCCTCTCAAAACGGCCATAGCCACTCAAAAATACTTACAACAACACTGAACCCAACGTAACATATACCCGCAAGACCACCAAGAATGAAAAAAGAAATAATAATATCAATCATTTCTCTATAAATCTCCATCTCGACCCCTTGTCGTATTTGTTCCAAATTTCTTTTGCTCTATCGTAAGACACACCGCCAATATCACAACTTGTCGTTCTATTGTCTTTCTGCATACCAAGGAAGGTTTTGTCGAGTGTCTTATACGGAATCTCGAACTCGACTAATCCGCCATCTATAATACAAAGAACAATATTGACTAGACAAAGCGGAATAAACGTAAGAACATAGAACCATGTTTTAATATCCTGTTTCCTGTACATCGCTTTATCTTCATCCAAAAGAAGATAATAGTCGCAAAGTCCTCTCGCCCAATCATAGCATACATTATATTTACCAATGTATGTCCAATCGGATAATGTGATACGTTTCTTAATCATTTTCATATTCTGCCGCCTTAGTGGTTACAAACCCGACGATAAAAGAGTCTGTCGCTAAACACCCCAATGAGTATAAGACAGAATCGAATAAACCGCTAGGGATTGCCCACACTATAAGGCCATAAATCTCTAACAGTACGCCAAACGCTATAACGCTAATAATAAATACAATAATGGCAATGTCTGAAATACTTCGCATAATACAACCTCACTCAGAATCAATTACAATCGTTCCGTCAAAACCTTCGTAGATATTTGCGTCACTAAGCTTACACGTTGCAAGCTCTTGTACTCGAACAGATTTCTTTCCACAGCAAGGACATTCATAATAATGATGTTTGCCAGTCTCAATCGTAATCTCTTGTTCTGGATTCTCTTTCGCAAGTTTATCCAGTTTTTTAATAACTTTCCAAACTTCCATATTATTTACTCACCCAATCATTCATAATAAAAATAGTCGTGCGTATAATCAAACTCTGCTTCCCAAACATTTAAATAATCCTCGATAGGGATGCCCCAGTAGTAGAGCTTATAATCCGTATAATTGTCTTTACCATGAAGTATACCGGTTTCTGCAATTTGACCCCGTACAGTACGCATCAACTCAAGCGTACTGTCATTACGACCAGCACGTTCTTGACATGAAATAACCTCGTCAATCCTAGCTAAATCAGATTTTAGCTTATCTGCTGAATTAGTTGTATCAATATGCTTTTTAGCTTCTGCTCTGCACTTTTCTAATTCTTTTGTAAGCTGTTCATTTTCTTCTTTATACTGGCTCACTTTTTCATAAGCGTGCGTCAAAGCGTTTGCATAATTTTTTGCACTTACTTCTACTGCCGAAGTAGTAGAAGTAAGAATTGTGCTTGTATCGCTAACGGAATTATCTACCGTTTCCGCTTTGTAATTTTCATCAAAATCACCATTGATTTTGGCGAAATTTTTAATACCTTCAATATCTGTAACAGAGGCAGAGTTATTTTTAATAAATGTCTCTACATCTGCAAGCATTTTGGAAAAGATGCCACCGTATGTCGCTTTAGTTTCTACTACAAGGCTATAACACAAAGAAGAACATTTGCAATCTTTAATCGCTTTTAGTATATCACTAAGCTCTTTACAATAGACAGTATAGAAGCGATTAAATTGCTCAAGTTTATACAAAGTAAGATACTTGTCAATTTTACACATAGAATTGGAAATATCATCGCCACCGATGATATTTATGTTTCTCATACAAAAAAGATAATCGGCACGTTTATTATCCGATTCCTTATCTGTATGATTGATTGCCCTTTTATTTTCGAGCATATCATCCAAATCCCTTACGTCATCGTACCAACATGATTTTACCGAATCAGTGATAATTGCAACGAACATTCCAGCGACGAAAACAATCGCCATAATACACACAAGCTTTGTTATCCAGTCCATAATATCCTCCGTTACTATCTGTCCTTCTTACACCAATATTATACCACACAAAGTAATAAAAGTCAAGGGAAATCTAAAGAAAAAGACTGGAAATTTCTTCCAGTCTTACAACTATTGGTTGTTTCTGGCGCACTCCACGCCCATTCTAAAGCAGATGCACGAATTGCCCCAGCCACTAAGAGGAATCCAATCATCATGAATCTTTACTGCGGCGATATGCTCATCATAAAAAATGGCATTAAGAATCCTATCACCATTCCAAGACTCTAAAAAGATGTGCTTACGAACAATGGCTGCATCCTTATCACACAATGACCATGTGCCATCATCGGCAAAGCGCAATACTCTACTGCCACCCCTATCATCACCATCGCCATTGACGAGCGTATAAGTAAGTTCTTCTGAATATGGATTTACCTTATATTCATCAAGATACACCTTACTCATAGTGATTTTGCTAATATCAAAATCTTCCATAATTAGTATACCTTATTTTTATCAAGACGGCTTACATCGGTAGGTGCAAACAAACAATCTGCGTCAGTCTCCAAATGATTTTTTGCCTTCACCTGTGCTTCTTTTACAGTGTCAGCACAAACGATGACTCTTGTAGAATACTTCTTACACCCATCATCCATATTCCCACGAACAATATACCACTCGCCCATTTAGTCCTCCTTGTGCCATTCAGAAAATACAGAAGTGTCATCAGAATTTGCAAACACCTCTACGCCTACAACATCGGCAGTAACAGGCTTTCCGTTAATGTCATTTCCCATCATCATGCCAGAAAACATCCGCTTAAACTCGTCACGAATCTGCCCAGCAACTGTAGTCTCAGGAACACCAGCAGCGATTGCGTTACGCAAATTTTCGTCAATCTGCGCGGCATCCATACTATTTTCAACGACAAAATCAATCTTAATCTTCATAACTATTTCTCCAATCTATTACCTAAAACATCGTAGTTATCGTAGTAACGATACATAGAAGTTACCCAAGGACGTTTCTCAATACAACCGTCATAGAAGACAAATGTGCCAGCCAAATTAGCGCCACACGAACTAAGTGCTTTACGAATAACTGCTTCTGTACGTCCCATAAAGTAAGAGTCATCAATTAGCACATAGTTTTCGCCACGGTTTACGTATCCAGAAAGGTCTAACTGTGTATTAGATTTACGTAATCCACCCGGAACAATTAAATCGACAGTAAACCCGTAGTTAAAGTATGCAATACCAGTTTTACCAGTTACAACATACTTATATTTATCATGAGGATACTTCACTTTAACATCGTTATGGATTGCTTCAAGAATTTCTTTACTCGTTCTAACTGAGTCGTCAAGTTGGTCAAAGAAAATCTCGCCACCAATAAACTTCTCCAAAAGCTCGTTTACCTTTATGATAGCAGTATTGCAATTCATTTTTGTTTTATCTTAACCTTTCTATCGTTTAGAATACGATTTTCAATTTCTTTATTTTCTGACGCAACATTTTGCATCTTTGCTATCTCTCTGTCCTGTACTTCGCGGATAACTTCCCTAATATCTTTTAGATTTTTTAACTGTGCATCGAATATTTCTGTTGCACACAAATTTTTTAAACCCTTACTAACAGCTAAACACATTGCGAAGTAATCAAAATATGTCGCGGGATTTAAAACGATATAGTTACCGTTTTTATTAGCAACTTGACAAATTACGAAACTATTGCTCGTATCTTTACAAGACCAGTCATAATAATCATCGTACACAAATTCATCTGCCGCGTAATTACAGCTAACATAGTCAAAATCTGCACAAAGCTCTTTGATAGATAACAGATGTTTAATCTGTGCATACTTCATCTTAGGAAGAAGTTCATTGGAACAATGCAATCTGTATTTACAGAAGGCTCTATACTGAGGAACCTGTGAACCAGTGGGCGATACTCTAATCAGCAACAAGATAAACCAGACGATAATTGCAACCACGTACCACTTTGAAAAGTCGCGCATGAAGAGTGCGATAACGGAAGGAAGAAAACAACAAATTGAGTAAGACCAAAATACGAAATAACTAATCATTCTTTTATAACCTTTCCACCAAAATAATCCCATTCAGAGCCATCGGCAAAATACATCGCATCACTTATTCTTGCTTTTTCTTTTAATTCAGCGTCATCAGGTTTTGAATTAAAAAGAGCATTATAAACCATCCGGTAACAATTCATGTTAGGGCTATACTTAGGGTTACGAAAAATAGACATATCATCACCGGTAAGGTACTTCATAATCGCCGCACATACACCAGAAGAACGGCTACAACCAGCCTCGCACTGAACAATAATTTTTTCAACGTAAATTTTGTTCATCCACCCTTTGATAAAGTTTGCTACCTCGACACCCTGTTCATCAGACATAGCAGTTTCCCATTTTGTACTAACTTCACAGTCATTAAACTGTAATCTAAGAAAATGGATATTATTTGCAGTACAATCATCACCGGCAAGTGGTGCGCCAACATCAGTGATAGAAACTACAAGGGTTTCAACATTGTCCGGGTTCATAAGGTAATCTTCTAGCACGCAGCGGCTCATTACCTTGAAATCAGGATAACTCATATTCCCCTCCTTACGAGATAGATTCATTGCCGCTATCGTGCAACATACGAATCATATAAATGTTCTCGCGGACAAGCATAAGAGTTTTGCCAAGCTGATTACGTCCAACAGTACACTCGTAATCCATACCCCAATAGCGGTCGTTCCAACTGTTACCCTCAACCAAAGTCATACCTTTAGTTGCCAACAGTTTATCAGCCAGCTTGGGATTCTGGATAAACTTTGCCATAACAATCTCGTACATCACCTTGTCTTTTACATCATCCCAGTCTGAACGTAAATTAACAAGGCGGCGACCCTCTCGTTTAGATTTAGATGGGTCAAGTGTCGCAAAATACTTACGCTTTTCAATATCCAAAGTTTTCTGTGCCTGAAAAGCCGCCTCAGAACTGCCATAAGCAATTCCATCATAAGTTACCGGACACTGATAAAAATTGCTCAAAAAGAAATACTCACCATCAAAGCGGTTAATTACATTCTCCATTTGTTATCTCCTTTAGATTAAATTACCAAGGTCTAAAAAACTATACATCGAAAGTGAAAACACAATCTGTGCTATATGGAACATTTGGTCTGTTGATAAACTAATTTCCAGTTTGTTGGCTTTGCTGTTATCAATAATCATGTGGGACACTGTATTAAATACTATACACAATACATATACCCATAAAGCATACAAATATCCATTTGCGTAATAAGAATATAATGAAATTATTAACAACGGTATATGCGTTGTAAAAGACCAAGAAAAGGAATGTTCAAAAAGTGCGAACACCCAATCATGCTCATATAACTTGTCTGGATAATTCTTCTTCCACCAAGACTTCTGCTTTAAATCTCCGAGAAATCCTTGCAAATGAAAGTCGTCAATCAGATGTAGATAGAACATAATGAAGAACATAATTATATATTTCATTCAAAATCTTCCTTTTCAAAACCATCTTTGTCTACTTGACCGCTTAATATAAACCACTTAATCATATTATATGTCGCATCAATAGTCCAGCCAATCACTGTTGAAATAATAAGGTATGGCAACCAAAAGATAATAAAAAAGGAAATGACTACACCCTCTTTTATCCCATCATATTGCCATAGTCCGTATTCGGTATAAATATCTGGAAAGCATTCGAGAAAGTACATTGAACCTACTCCAATATATAGTATAAGTAATAACGGAACTAACCCGAACATATCAATCTAACCTCCATTCCATAACTATATTATAGCAAAAATACCCGGAAAAGTCAAGGGCTTTCCGGGTAAAATTTTTAATATTACACTTCAGTAGAGTGAAGTGTTTTAATTTCTGCATATTTCTGCCGCATCTCTGTTACTTTTCCACAGCTCATAGCGCCCTCTGGACAAGCACCACAAACACAAGATGGGCCAGCATTCTTAAACAAGTGTGGGGCAATAGGATATACCAGCTTTAGCATCTTCTCGGCACACTCACGAATCTCCCACTGCGCACGATTGCAACAACGCATATTAAAAAAGTGGTTGAGTTCACGCGCATTCATCGTTATAATCATTTTGGTACAACAAGCCTCTGGCAATACATAGCGTGCATCTTCCTGCGCTTTCTTTTCTGCCGATTTAGCATCCATCCCAGACTGAATATACCTTACCGTCAAATATTTGCGGAGTTCCTCATAAGATTCAAGCGCATGACCAACAGCGTCTTCAAATGTCTTTGATGCCGGTTCGTCATCTGCAAACTCTTCGGGCATAACAAACCCTGCGTTCGTCATGTCAACATAGCGTTGTGACTGAACTGAAAGAGATGCGAGACGATGACGAGAGATTTGTGCCAAAAAACTACGCGATACACCTTCAATACCAAATGTAAAACTTGCGTGTTCTGTCGGGCTTTGATGTCCCAAATCAGAAAGTTTATTTAAGAATAAGCAAACTTTTTCATCTGTTAGGCCGTCCATCAAGGTTGCTATATCAGATTTTGCATAGCACAACTTGGCAGCCGCCGCTACAATTTTTTCTGGGTTTTGCGTATACGTCAAAAGTTTTACTTCCATTTATTATACCTCAATACTTAAAGTAGAATCATGTGGAATAACTTCGCTCTTAAAAGGGAATAAAACTGTAGTAAATACATCGCTATCTGTGGCTTCATCTGTTTCAGATTTTGGCGAGTATACCTTTAAAGAATTAACACCAAACTGCGGTTTAATTCGCATATAGTAAGCGCCTTCATATTCAAAGACACCACCGATTGCTACATCTTCTAGTTTCACCTTTTTGTTATCTGAATCTAAAACAACATTTACCTTTGTTGCCATATTTATACCTCCAAATCATACCAATTATCATGGTCTATAATTTTCTTTCCGTACTTTTCTGCACATTCGTGCTCAATTTTACAACCACGCGCACTAGACCATCCGGGCAAGAATACTGCAATATCTGCATCTGCCATCATATAGAGCGACATTCCGAGACACTTCAATGGCGTTGCCGGGTCTTCATTATCTAAATCATCGAAGATTGTATCCATTACCTCAATCTCTTCGTTAGATAGCTTGCCTAACCTATCTGCCCATTCATTATGTTCCGTGCGAATCTGTTCGCCTGTTTTACCTTGCATCGGCTGGCTAATAAATACTCTTACCATATTAACCCTCCGAATTTTTGATTTCCTTAGTAGCTTCTTTTAGATGTTTTTGCCAAACGTCTGCTATTTCTTGTGCATCTCCTGAATAACAAAGCGTAGCAAACAACTTCGGTGTAAGTTCCCAGCACTTACTACTTTCAACCAAAAGTCCGGGCGCGAGTTCACAAACATCAAATTCGCTCATTTTAATACAGTTGCAAGCATACGGATGTGTTACAATCCGAAGATAATATTCACCTTTAAACTTGAATAATGTTCCGGGTTCAACGGAACCTATATTTACTTTTTCCGACATTATTATTTACTCCTCTTAATAGGTAGCCACTCTGTAACAGTGATTACCTTTTCGTGTTTCTCAACTTCTTCTGGCTGGTAATCAAATTCGTCATCCTGATATTCTGTCAAACCCTTAAACCAATCAATCCCAAAGTGTCGCCCACCGAGTTCAACAACTGTGTACATTCCTCTTACCCATCGTCCATCGTCACCTTCCTGTGTATCAATATCATAATTATACACAAGTTCGCTTAATTCACTGCTTGTAAGTGATTCGTCGCTATCAATCTTAGATAGCATTTTCTTTACAAAATCGTCCATATTTTACTCCTTTAATAATAGTAGTTTTTTATTTTGATATTCCTTACTTAAATACTACAAAGTATGATGTATCA